>Ga0137378_10000035_pt1 | contig 70111 bp, 92 predicted proteins | sample SagtaG_21_FD_104813 | JGI IMG/M metagenome (GOLD analysis project Ga0137378, IMG submission 104813) | Vadose zone soil microbial communities from Sagehorn Ranch, Mendocino, California, USA - Sage2_L_60_16 metaG | ecosystem: Environmental > Terrestrial > Soil > Vadose zone | place: USA... | reverse complement strand
TCGTCTATCATGTCAGCGGGGGTCGTCGCGCGAATCGCTTCGAGGCGTTCGGCGGGGGTCATATCAGCCCATGTTTTCTGTGTCATATTTTCTCTCTTTCTAAGAAATGTATCGGCATTATAGCGCAAAACTTTAGGACTGTGACATCCTTTCTTGTAAAGAAAACGCAATAAAAAACAATAGACAAATATATCAGGAAAACATAGAATATATCAGGAAAGGGAAAGTACCATGGAAAACTTCTTGCGTTGCGAAATATGCAACAAGAAAATGAAGTTCGCCCTTCAGGGTGTGAAAAATGAAAACGGATTAATCATGCCAATTGGCAAAAATTGTGCAAAACAGAGAACGAAAAATACCTCATGCGCTTGGCCTACAAGACCCGATGCACGAATCGCGTCCGTCTTTTCGCGGCGCTCAATTCGCTCCGGAATTGTGCCCTCGATGTAAGGGGACAATCGGCGCTCGCCGATGGGGATATAAAACCTGCAAATGCGTTGCATAATAAAAAAGCCCCTGGTTCTGTGAGGGGCTTTTTTATTATGCCGAGGGCTTCACTCCTCCCGCGTATTACTTATGGTGCTGCGGTGCAACCGTCAACGCCTCAACGGCGGCGCGTTCCGCAACCGAAGAAGCAGTGGATTTGCCGGACGCCGGGCCTAGCTGATAAGACGCCAAGAATTCTGAGGCGAGGTAATACCCGGCGGCAACACCCGCCCGTTCGTCCGCCTCCACCTGAAAAACGGCCTCGGTTTGGCCAGGAATCGCTCCGACCGGGATAAGCGTAGCATTGACTGAGACGGAACCCTTGGGATGGAATTTCATTTGGAAAACTCTCCTATAGTGTGCGGGTATTTACCCGCGAGATGAACGTATCTTAGCATGCCTCAATTCAATTCGCAAGTCTTTTGGGGTTTGTTTTCGCTCGCTTAACCTGTTTATTACATTGTTTCAAAAACAATCCTATATAAGGAAGAAACGCGGGTATTGCAATTTCCTCAGGAATGTGACAAAATACAAGAACTATAAAAGGAGCTAACACATGGAAAATTCGCCAAGCCTGGCGGGTATGTCCGGCTTACCTGCCGTGCCAAGCAATAAAATTCCCAGGGTGATAGGCACCCAGGTTCATTTTATTGCCGACGGCAAAATATATGTAGGACTGATTCGAAAATTTAACTCCGAACAGGAACTAACTATTCAATGTGGATCGTCAACGAATCGCGTTATTCGATATAATCAAATCATTAGTGTCTTAGCAAATGAAAAAGATTCGCACTGCTATTTGCTAAATGTTTCAGTTTCAATTGTAAGGAATAACAATAGAACGATCATTCAATGTCAATCAACAAATTCAGAAGTCATTAACGGGATTGCATTTTTTTCGGCTGAAACAAACAAAGAAAAAATGCAATCCCCTATTAGTTATGATTGGTTATATAATGAAATAATGGGGATTATTGCAAATGCCTAAATATAGAAAAAGAAACATATTGGGATAAAAAGGAGAAATACTTTAATGAAGAATCCTAAAATTGATATGTATATTGGACCATCCAATTCAATGTCAAGAAATTATCAATGGTCATCTTATCGTTATCGTACATGCCGCGAATCGTTGGCACAGTATAACAATGGTATCGTTCCGAAAGGAAATACAATAACAGTAAATGGAATAAAATACTCATCCCATATCGATCATAATAAACCTAAATTATGAATGCGATTTTCCACTTTTCATTCTCATTCCTTTGGAGAAGAAACAATATATGATAAATAGAACAGCCGTCTTTATTGACGGAGGCTACCTAAATGAAGTAATGAAAGATTACCCTGCAAAGCAATTGAATTTTGAAAAATTCTCATTAGAATTATGTCAAAAAGAATTGTTTCGCACTTATTACTATCATTCATTGCCGTTTGAACCTGTTAATCCAACATTCGAAGAGCACGATAAAATTCATAAAGCAAATAAATTTTATACAATTTTACGCCATATCCCAAGGTATGAGGTTCGATTGGGAAAGCTTATTTGCATTAAAGAAAACAATATTGTTTCTTTTGCTCAAAAACAAGTTGATATTCTTTTTGCAATTGATTTACTTTCCCTTGCAATAAAAGGGAAAATAACGAAAGCGATTCTCGTAACAGGAGATTCCGATTTTGTTCCGGTTGTGAAAATAGCCAAAGACGAAGGCATTTCTGTTTGTTTATTTCACGGACAGCATTTTTCGCAAGAACTTTGGGAATCCTGCGACGTTCGAAAGAAAATAGATATAGCATTTATTAACAAATGTGAAAGGAAAAGAATGTGAAACCGTTTTTTCATATTTCATTCGGATTCAATGGGGAGATAAAATAATGGCTAAAATGTGTTCAAAAACAGGCTTACCCGGTCGCAATTCTGCATACCGAGAGAATACAATTGGAGATGTATATTCCTATAAGCAATGCATTCGCACTTTTCACAGTGAAATAGGATATATCTTCAATGTGACAAAATATTCGACCACAACTTCTCATCATCAATCAATTTCGCATAAAACTGCCGAATATCCAAAGATATTTAAGGAAGTTGTTTTTTCTTCTGAATCCTTAGTAACTCCGGATATGATGATTGCACAAGCCCGTAAACAGAAAGAAGGAAAATAACATGCGACTAATCATAAGAATGTCTTCTAATAGGGAAATTATCAGAAATTTAGAAAACATCATTGAAGGAATCAATGATGGAAAATGTTCTGGTTTTTATTATGATATTAACGGTAATACAATTGGATCGTTGGAAAGAACAAAATAAAATGAAAATTGATAAGCTCTCAACAGAAGACGTTATCAAAAAATATCGATTTATCCTAATCGAAAATCAGCGCATCGAACGCAGTATCGACAGAACGGAAAAAATGGGACAAGGAAGCTTTCCATTTCAACGTAAGAATCATTCGCATCCCGAAGGGGGGTTGTGACCTGTGTGAACATATCTTAGAAAATGGAACAAATTGGGCACAAATTTACCCGCAGCCTAACAATCATTCGCGCACCCATAAAAAAGAACGCTCGTATGAAGTTGTGTATTCCAAGAGAAGCGTACATATTAACACACAGGGGAGGCCTATTCGTCCTACTCTCGAAGAGATTTTAAAGGATGCGATACAAAATTCTCGACCATTCGCTTCTTTAATATCTTTCGAAAATTGGGCAAGTGAATACGGATATGATTCCGATTCGATAAAAGCTTTAAAAATTTTTGAAACCTGCCGAGAGAATGCTATGCATTTTCAAGATGTTTTAGGATTCTCAGAATTTAATGAAATTGTAACAAATTGGGAAGAAAAGTGAGAACAAAACATGCCTCAGTATAAATACACTTGGAACAACGGAGGCGAACCATTCTCAAAATGGGAGTGGTTCGCTATTGCCCGTAGAAAATTTCACACAATTAATGAACCCGAAGAATCTACTATTTTTCGTGTTCAGCATCAATGGGAAAAGCATTTGAAATTCGGCACTATCATTTTATCGTCAACTAAAGAAGAAAACTTTTGGGAAATAACATCAAAAAACATTGACGAAAATATTAAGGAACAACAAAAAGGAAAAGAACCAATTGTATTTCTTCTCGGTTGCACATACTGTCACAAAATTCACGCTTGCGAAGGGGACGGATTCCCCTCGTTTTATATTTCAAATTCACACATATCTAAGGCGACTAAACAATGCTTTCAGGGTTTTAATAGGAGAATTCTCAAATGTGCCGATATGGCGTAGGGATAAAAGAAAATGCATGCTTATGTTCTGATTGTCGATTATTGAAGATTTTTTGTTCCGAATCTCAAGCAAAACGCATGAAAATTCTTAATGAATTTTGGTCAAAGGCATTACATGACAATTGGCGCGTTTCTGTTATACTCAAACTTTCAACATTTCTTGAAGTGAGAAATGAAAACGGATTAATCATTTCATGCGATAAGATTACATTATGACAATCGAGCAACTATTAAAAATTCGTCATAACAATCTCCTACGAGATGAATTTTTAATTGCATTAACAAAGCGAAACAAAAATTATATCTTTTCATATTCTCGGAAAATTGCTGGACAATTCGCAACACTTGATCTAATAACAAATGAATGTTCGCAATATTTCATGCTAGGGGCAAATCGTGGTATCGACAGGGCGAAAATAATAGACGACGGGCGAGGAAAAAACGACCCTGAAAAATACTGTATTACTTCTGGAATATATAATATAAGAGATTTTCTACTTAGAGAATTTCGCTTAAATAGGAAATTTGTTCCACAATTTATTCCTATTAGTGAAAATGAATATAACTTTCCAGAAAAACTTTCTTTATCTTTCGAACATGAAATATTAGGAAATATATATATAGAGGATATTTTCAAAAGATTAAAACCTCTTGATCGGCAAATTCTGCAACTCATTATGTATGGGGAAACAAATGGAATTGCGTTATGCCCTAAACCTGTTAATAAAAAAATATCAGGAAATCTAGTTAACACTATCGCATACACATTAGGTTGTTCGTCTAAAACAATATACTCTCGCATATATACTCTTCGAGGAGTATTTTCTACACTTCCATTCCAACAGGATAAATGAAATGTCAAAACCAAAAAATATTTCCGTAGAAACATTCGGAAAAATAATCACCACACAAATTATAAAATTTGTAAAAGAAATACAATTGGATCAAAAAGAGCATCCCGAAAATTGGGAATGCAAAGGAGAAATTTTTAACAACCAATGGTTCGGAAATTGGATGGAGAATTTCTCAGAAGCAATTGAAGATTCAGAAGATTTCAATTCACACATAATAATAGAGGAGAATTAAAATGAAAAAAATAACAATTAAAGAACAAGAATTATTGTGTTTTTTACTTAAAAACCATATAAACGTATTAAGATTAGCTGGAAGCCACTTTGAAGAAAACTTAAAAGAGGCAAACGATTTATACTTTAAAATAGGTCTTATTGTTTGAAACATTCACACCTTCGACACCATGAACACATGCATATACCAGGCGCTTCTCTTATTAAGAATCGCGCCTGGCGGAATCTCTCGAATTGGCAACACGAACCGGAACCGGAATATACGGGCATCCCTGGGGTAATCGGAGCCATCGCATATATTGCTTTCTTCAGCACTGTAGCAATTGGGCTGTTCTGTCTCACCTGGTGGGCTTTTTTCATCTCAGAACCCGCTCTAGGTATTTTTACGACGATTTTGTTTGGATACTGCGCCTACCTCGTCATCATCCTAATTTTCTCATTTACTTGCTATCTAATAAAAGGAATATATTTCTTCTTTTAAAACAAATTTAAAATCTCTTTCATTAGCAAAATCTTTAGAAATATGGTAATCGCATTTATTTCAGAAACGAAGGAAGTTATCGAAGCTTAAGGGGTTCGCTACGCTCACCCCGCTTCGATAAAGGTTTTTCGGGCTTCGCCCTTCAAAACCTATTTCATAATCTCTGGTCGAATATTATGAAATAATAGTGACGAACGCCGTTAAGACCTCGCTAACGCGAGGTCGGCGGCGTTCTTTGCGTTGTGGCGCTTTGGCGTACTACGCTTTGGCTCCGTACGAGCGGTTCCTCCTAACGGAGGAAACCTGTTCGCCCTTCCGGGCTCTTAATGGTAGTTTAATGACGCGGGCGCGCGAGGGCTCCGATATGTATAGGCGTCTCATGGTTCTCTTGCTTCGGAGCCGATCTCCGGCGAGAACCCCCTTAATCTTTCGCTACCCTTCGAGGGTGATTTAGGGGACGTGGTGACGGCATCGGGTCCCAATCTTGGCCTACATGCGGGTTCACCATTTTGGCTATGATTACATAGAACTTTCCCAAATAATTTTCATTTTGTCAACTTTTATTAAGAGGTCTTTACAATTGTAAAAAGCTTAGAAGATTTGAAGACTTATCCCTATATATATGACATGGGAACAGAAGCAACAAATCCGACCCCGAGCGGCACGAACGATTGTTCGCATGCCCAGGCTCTTCGATGCGATGAAAAAGATTTGCACGAGGCTAATAGAATCAGCGTATTTTTTTATTGCGTCGAGTGCGGGGCATTTCTCGATGATACCCTTGTAGAAATTGCCTGTGACCCAATGCAGGAGGCATATTCTCCCCCGCGATCCGAAGCCGGGAAAAGCCCGGCAGTCGTGGAGACAGTCCAAAAAACGCAAGGACAACCGCAAAAATTACCGAATTCTCTCTTGCGATTGGCCGGGGTGCAAAATGGACTTCCTATGCCGCCCACAGGCTTGCAGGGTCTCAAATTATTGCCCATCAATCCATCGACCTTTAATCAAAATGGAACAGGACCGATTAAGACAACAAAAACACCGTCAACAAAACAAAAAGAAATAAAACCAATTGAAGATGATGAGAAATACGGGAAAGTATTACCCGGCCCTTGGCAAGATTCTCTTTGTCCTAATTCTAGATTGCATCCCGGTCCTAATGGTTGCCCAGGAACAATGAAAGCATATTATACCCTAGAATTTGGGGAAGACGGAAACTCCTATATGTATCAGTGTTCCGATTGTGGAGTTTATACCGCAATTTCATTTCAAAAATGTAAAATAAAATACAATGACTAGAATATTTGAAATACTGTGTAGGTTAATCAATGCTTGATTATATTTCTCAAGAAGCAACCAAATCAAATATTACCTGTCACCCTGGAACACGATTGGGTTGGATGAAAGATTCTAATGGTTATGAAGTAAAAGTAATTGCCGATTCAATAAATAAATTTGGATCACGCCTTACAACGATTACTGCACGATACCCGCGTTTTGTACATTCAGAGATGATGACTCATCGTGAATTTTCCCGAAACGCTGCTTCTTCTCGCGCTATTCCAATATCAAAGATTATTAAACAGGTGCAGAATAACCCGGCTATGCCGTATAAATGGCAGAAAAACCAAAGCGGTATGCAAGGTGGAGACAATATTGAAAATATTGTTCAAGCACAAAATGATTGGATAAGATCAAGTCAATTAGCAATTGAACAAGCAAAAAGATTAAATGATATACATTGCCACAAACAAATTTGCAATCGGATTCTTGAACCGTTCGTCTGGATTACGACGGTTATTAGTTCTACAAATTGGAATAATTTTTTTCATCTTCGTTGTTCCGATCTTGCCGATCCTACGATTAGGCATATTGCCGAAATGATTCGCTATGTGATTGAAAACAACGAACCTGTTCAATTGGATAATAATGAATGGCATTTACCATTTATCACTCAAGAGGATATTAATAACTACTCTTCTGAATATCTAAAAAGAATCTCTGTTGCAAGATGTGCCAGGGTTTCGTATCTTAATCACGAGATAAAAGATATAAAAAAAGATTTGGAATTAGCAGTTCGTTTGGAGCAATCAGGTCATTGGAGTTCTTTCGAGCACGTTGCAAAACCAACATATTTTGACGGCAATAGACAAAATGGGAATTTCCATGAATCATGGTTGCAATATCGCAAAACATTTGAAAAGGAATATGTGAAATAATGTTTGAAATTGGATCAATATTACATTCTTCTTTACAGGCTTGGAGTGGTAAAGATTCTGTTGGTGAAATAATTGAAATCCGTGAAGATGGTATCGCAAAATCATTTCGGATTACTTCAATCTCTCCAATGAGTTGTTTACCTGGGGATAATATACATTATACTAAACAGAGATTAATGATACAATTTGAGGAAGTACAATGAAAGACATTGATTTTATCGAAAAACAACAGCGTACTCAAAAAGAGCAAGATCGTTTGAAAATTCTTAATATCTATCGCCAATTTGATAAAGGTATGGGCGCGAAACGGCGCAAAATAAATCGTATCAAAAACAAACTTGCTGGTTATGCTAGAAAGATAAATTGGAGATGACTTACACAGGAAAAATTATTCTCATTGGTATACCATTAATGCTAATCAGGATACTGTGTTTATGTTTATTTTTCTTTCCTTGGTTTATTATTGCAATGTTTAATAATAGATGTGAACGATCATTGCATAATTTCCTCAATAATGGTCCCGCACATTGGAGTAATAAATTCTGTGATTAAACATAATAGCGCGAGTGCAGCTCAAAACTATTCCGAATGTCCTGCGCGATATCTGACACGATATGATCCAGAATTTAAACTCCAACAAAAGAACGAAAAAGCAGACGTTGGGTCTATTGTGCATGCCGTTTCAGAAAAATTTTATAAACCAGAAAACAATTGGAACACACAATCCCTAGAACAAATGATGATTTGCTTCGAGCAGGTTTGTCAAGAGGAACGATTCGCCGAATCATTCTCAATGTTTAAAGATGCGAAAAATAAATGTGAACAAATGTTTCGCATGAATAATTTCCATCCTAAAATTCCTATTCAGAATAAACAAATATTGAATGTAGAACAAAAACTTATAGATACAGATGGAAACTTATTTCAACATCATTCATGGTGCCTTCCGTGCATGGGAGCGATTGATGAATTATCAATTATTGCAGAATTACAAAATCCGAAAAATATAACATTACTCTTGATCGACAAAAAAACAGGATGGGCTTCTACAAAAGAAGAACTTGTTACTGAGAATATTCAATGTGCATTATATATGCTGTATTGTCGTTTAATACTTGTTCCGATTCTGGAAGAACAAGGATATATCGTTAAAAATATTTTAGGACTTTGGGAATATATTGCACAAGGAACCTGTGTTTCGATCGAAGAAAGTGAATTCGATCATCAAACAACGATTGATTATATCAAAAATATATCTCAACAAATGGTAAATACTTGGATTGAGTATGATAAGCTGAAAACGACACAAGAAAAAGAAACTTACATAATTACACAAGAAAAACAAAATAAATGGTGTGCATGGTGTCATCGTAAGGAAGTTTGTAAAACATTTGAAAAGATGATGTTGTATTCCTCACAGGTGAACTTGACAGGAGATGTCGATTGGAATAAGATTTGGGAAGAGCATGAAAAGTATAATACTGTTAAGAAATATGCGGAAGACCGTTGTAAGCAAATTAATTCCGTGATTCGCAATTGGATGCAACAAGAGCATCAAGAGCGAATTTCCTTGGATTCAATCGGCAAAGATATAAAAATGACGCATGTTCAAAATAAAGATTACAATAATAAGAAACTTGCTGAATTACTAGGAATAGATTTCTTCGTAAAACATGCAAGTTTATCACAAATAAAGATTGAGGAAGAAATTAAAAAATTACGACAAACGAATCCTATAAAAGCACAAGAGATTGAAGATTCCCTACCGAATACATACTCTCTTGTTCCCGGTGCTTCATATCCAAAGATTGTAAACAAAGAAAAGGATAAAAAATAATGCCTGCTGAATATGATGGAAATAATACTAGTTGGCATGGTGGCTATGGCGATAATAAAGAAACAGAAGGAATTAAAATTGAAAAATTCGTTGGATCACCTGCTTTAACCTTACAGGAAACATAACGAAGAGAATTGTACACAAGAATTAAGGAAACAAAATCTCTAATTATCCATTCTGAAAATGAAAATACAGCAAATTGGTATAAAAAAGAACTTGAAGATTTAGAAAAACAAGTTATTAAATCTTTTATGGAGAAATAATGTCCAAAAAGAATAAACAACAGCAAAAAATGATAAAATTAAATAATGCTTTTCAACAACCGGACCAAGAAATTGATGTGTCATCTAAATATGTTCGTGAACAGTTAGTTTTAAAATTTCTCGAAGAAAGAGATAAGAATGTCAAAAGTTGATTTGAAAACAATTTTTCCTTCTGAAATTAATTATAATCATTTTAATCCTACGTTGGGAATATGTGGAGAGACTCTTCAATGTGTATTGGATAAAAATGAAAATATTCCCCGCCTTAAAACTCTTCATTTTCAAAATCGAAAAATTGGTGTTTTGAAAATTGGAGGAGATATTAGAGAAATTGGATTTCATAATACAAATGTTGATATTCGTGCAAATAAATGTGATGCTCTTGCGATTTGGTTCGACCGTGATTTATCATATCCGAAAGATAATTATCAAAGCGGAGATAAGAATAATTTTGCTACAACTTATCCACATATAAAGGATTATTTTGAACTACCTCAAATGATTCAACTCTTCATAATGGGAATTGAACAAACTCTTCTGCGAAGAGTAGTTGCAATTGGACAAGAGGTAATTTATTCTGACATTGCTGATTTTTATAAGTGGATTGAAATTCCTAAAATTCGGGTTAAGGAACCCGCCAAAGTAGAAAATTCCTAGCATTTTCCCTATATAATATATAATCCCTCACTAATCTCGAACAGGAGAAATCTCATGGCTTGGACTGTCGAAGAACTTTCGGAATCGAAACCCCTCCCACTGCTCAAACTGGAAAAAGATCACCCTGTTCGTATTAGGATTCTTTCTCCACAGGTCGCTGCGGCAATCCCGGCCGATTCTTTGTATGCTAAGGGAACTTGGGACAAGTCCAAACATTTCCCGCCAGACGATGTGAAGGCTGTTATTGGTGCGCGTCCAGTTGATTGCATCGGCATTCGGAATGGATGTATTTTTCATGAAGGACTTCTCTCGTGGGATACGACGTACGATAATCTTATTAACGTCGTTGTATATGACGGGGTGAATGCGAAAGAAAAGACATATACGGAGAGTTTTATTCTCGGATTCAATATGCGTCTTTCTTTGTGGAAAAGCATGGGTGAACAACTTAGTATGCTTGGACTTGAGAAAAACCAACTTTGGGCAATAGACTGGATCATTGTTAAAACTGGCGAAGGACAATTTAACACAAAGTACAATTGTACGGCAATTTCTGATACATTGGATCAAGAGATTAATCTTTTGGAATTTCCTGCTCAAGAAGAGTATGGTGATACGGACCTTCCAATGCTTGTTGATTTTAGGAAATTCTATCTTAATCCATTGACGACGCCGCAACAACAAGAAGAATGGTATAATAGTGCACAAACAAAAGCAGCCTTGAAGAGTGCGAGTGAAAATGTTGGAACGCACAACACTGCATTGCCGCAATCAAAGGTAATGTCTTTACCGACAAGCGCGGGACTACCAAGCGTTCCTCCTGGTTTGCGGAATGTTACTCCGGTTGCCGTTCCTGCCGTACAACAGATTACAATGCAATCGGGAGAAAAGAAACGTGGTAGGCCCCCAAAGAATGCGATTCCAGTTGAAGAACTGCATTCGACGATTACGCAAGCTCCGGTCATTATCCCCATGTCAGGATTGAAAGTTTCTCCAACGATTGGGAAAATTAATCAGATGCCTGTTCCTGTAGTAAAACCAAATGTTCGTGTAGCATATGATGCTGCATGCGCCCTTGTTGATCCGTGGGGAGTCGATCTTCTGCATTCGGAATACTTACAGTTTATTGCGGAGGCAACGACGGAACAATTAGGAGAATATTCGCTTACGGCGGAACTTGTAGCCGGAGCACAACTTGTTCTCGCTGGCCCTCCTGTTGAAGCGATTGTGAAACCTGTGTTGCCGGGCCTGCCGAAGCTTCCTGGTCAGGTAATGCCTACTCCTACGGCTGTTGTTGTGCCTGTGGGTAGCGCAGTAAGCGATCTAGATGCTTCGCGAGCGGAACTTACGAAGATTCTTATGTCGTTGCCGGTTTTTAAGAGTCCTGCAAATATTATGCAATTCTTGAAGCTGTTCTTCCCCGATGGGACGATTCGCACTGTGCGACAGATTAACGATGTAGAACACCTCAAGCAGATTATTGAATTTGCTTCACAAGGAAACGACGCCGTTACACAGGCAATTGGTTTGTAAATGGCAAGGCCAAAGAAAACAGGGGAGAGCGCGCCTGCTCTCTCCGATAATATTGCAGATAATATGAGAGAGAGGATTGCAAAATTAACCTCTCCTCTTTCTGTTCCTGATCCCTTAGCAATTAAACATATCGAAACATTCTCTTCTGGTTTTTATTCATTGGATAAAATCTTGGGAATCGGAGGATGGGCGAAAGGAAGACTGCATGTACTTGAAGGTGCGCCTGGCTCGGGAAAAACCTCTATCGCTCTTGCATCCGTGGGTGCATATCAGCGAGCACATCCGAATTCTATTCATGCGCTTATTGATCTCGAACATACTGCAAATATTACATTTTTTGAAATGCTCGGGGTAAATTGTGACCCTGATCGTCTTATTATCATTCGACCCGAAACGGCTGAAGAAGCTTGTCTTATTGCCATGAACCTTATGGGGTACGAGGAAAATAAAAATGAATGGGAATTTAATCCTAGACTCAAAACGGTTGATACAATTACCTATGACTCCTGGGGTGGTTCTGCTACCAAAACCGTGGGTATGGCAGCTTTGGCAAGAGTTGGGAGCTTGTGGCTCCCCCGACTTGTTTCAAGCGCAGGGCGTAGAGGAATTACTTTATTCTGGATCAATCAATTGCGGTTAAAGCCCGGCATGTCCTTCGGTGATCCTCGTTACGGATGCGGTGGCGAAACTCTCAAGTATGCCGCTACCACCAAAACGTGGGTAACAGCAACGAATTATGAAAAAGACGATGACAAAAATCCCTTATCACATGATTTGAAAGTTGAAGCGAAACGATCAAAGATTATTTCTGTAAGCGCACCGATTCATTTACATCTGGACTATAAGACCGGATTTGATAAGGTTTCAGATATGCTTAGTTTCCTTGCGTTACAGGGAAATAGTTTTAAGGAAACGCCAACGGGTAATATCTATATTCTTCAGTTTGTTTGTGAAGGCGGCGTTGAAGAGATTCGTGAAAATGGATTTGATAAGTTTCGAGAAGAGATTCGTAAGAATAATGATGCTGTAAAGGAAATTTATCGTCTTGCGGATGGATTAAAAAATGTTTAATAATGGAGATTTCGAAATTGAAGAATTTTTACCAGATTTACAATATGTAAATTCCTTAAATTTTATCCTAGATATGTGTTATGAAAATAATATTCATTTAGGAGATTATTTGGTAAGTCTTTTATGAAAATTTTAGGGATTGATCCTGGAAAAACGAATATGGGTTTGTGTTTTATAGATGATCTCAAGGATTTTAAAACTTGGAAAATTGAGATTTTTAAAAATGCAAAAAAGGACGAAAAAATACACCAGTTAATTCAACTTGAAATTGAATTAGATAAAGTATTTACACAATATAAACCTGATGTTATATTTCACGAGGGAATTGCATATTGTGCTAGTAACGGTGTTGAAGAATCCGGGAAAGTAGAATATATTATCGAACGCACATCATTCAATCATGATATTCCATTTACAAAATTAGCAAACGCAACAATAAGACGGTTTTTAGGTATCTCTAAGGGTGAAAAAACTAAAGACCTTATGAGTTTAGCGATATATAAGAAATTTAATGTTGAGTTACCGTCACAGGACGAAAGAGATGCTTTCGCAATAGCGAAATGCGGCGAGGCTATTATCGAAAAAACATTTGAACTTACGGCACCAAAAGCTGCTAAAAAACCTAAGAAGGAAAAGAAATAATGTTTCAGATTGTACAACGTCCATTTAAACAAATTGAGTACCACGATTAAAAATGAACGCACGACAAGCACGGGGACTATTGTCTGTGAATAATGTGTTGGAATATGCGGATTCATGTTCGATTGCCTTATTAGACGAGATTCAGGATATCATAGATAATCCATCTATGGACATTCCAGATGAGGTTCCTTCAAAAGAGAACATTAATCGGATTATCAAGCTACTGGCTTATTATAGCAATCAACATTCTTTCTTAGTTACCTTATGGGGCAGGTTACGCCTAGAAAGCGACAGAAAGGAATCCCACAGAATTGCGGCCAGAGATTTTATTGAGGTTGCGGTTTCTTCATGTGGTAAAAGATATGAATGTGTCTCAAGGCTATTAACAGCATACCAAGAGATAACTAGAAATGATTAAATCTGGTGGACAACTAATGGGTTCGTGCATTGGACAAAGATTTGGCAGACTAATTGTTATCGAGCAATTTTATAAATTTACAGGGAGATGCAACACGACATGGTTTACCTGTGAATGTGATTGCGGTACAATTAAAGACTATCACTCTGGCAGCATTAGACAAGGAACAACGAAGAGTTGTGGATGTCTACACAAGGAAACTGTTAGTCTTTCTCCCGGTGTTTCAACATTAAATAATTTATATTACCACTACAAATATAATGCTAATATCAGGAAACTAGATTTTGATTTAACAATTGAGTATTTTCAAGATTTAATCAAACAGAATTGTTATTATTGTGGTATCATCCCGTCGAAGATTCTGAAATGTAAGGGATACAATGGAGAATATACTTACAACGGAATAGACAGGGAAAATAATAAAGACAGTTATGTTGTGGGTAATTGTTTCGCTTGCTGTGAAATGTGTAATAAATCAAAACATGCATATAGGACAGAGGAGTTGAATCAATGGCTTGATCGCATTACCAAATTTAGGTTATCAAAATGAGCCTTACGATAGACGTTGGATCAACGCAATCCAAACTGACAGGAGTTATTGATACGAAGATATTTACAATCTTGTATCAGGAACTTTCGTTTCGCGATCCAGATTTTTTTCATAAAAAGAAATTTAATCCTCATGTTCAAGAAAGGAAATACCTGATTACGCCAAGTACAAGAATATTTGCAACAGGGCTTTTGTTTCGTGTTTGCTCAATTCTGGATAAATTTGGATTAGAATATACAATAAAAGATAATCGAATTGACCCGCCTTGTGAATTTTTTATGCCTACGAAAGTCAATACAGTATTACGACCATATCAAGAAGAGGCTGTTCGATCAGCGATTCACAATAAGTGTGGAATTATTCGTCTTGCTACAGGAGGTGGCAAAACGGTATGTGCTGCTCACATTGTTGCACAATTGGAACGACGTACGGTTATTCTTGTCCATAGAATAGACTTACTGAAACAATTTACTGAAGTATTAAAGGGGTTATTGCATTTTGATAACATCGTGGGTGTATGTGGCGGAGGAATATTTGAACCGAATATTATAACCGTTTGCACGATGCAAACAATAACAGCCGCACTTGATATTAAAGATGAAAACAAATCTGAAGAAAAACAAGAAGTATTAAATGTAAAAAAAGAGGAAGTAATTAAACTATTAGAATCAGCAGATGTTGTTATTGTTGATGAACTTCATCATATTATTGCAGAGACATTTGCGGCAGTTATGAAAAAATGCAAAAATGCACGATATAGATTAGGACTTACTGCAACAGATTGGAGAGACGACGGATCAGATTTATTAATTGAATCGGCAGTAGGTCCTCGAATCTTTGATTGCGGAATTAGTGATCTTGTCGAACAGGGGTATTTAGTTCCCGCACATGTGACAGTGTATCCTCAAGCAGAACCAAAGCAAATGTGTTCTCCAAAGGAGAATTGGCAAACGTTGAATTCAACATACTATTCTAAGAATGAAAATTTCCATCAACAGGTTCTCGAAGTGAATCGGAAATGGTTCCTAGATGGCAAAACGATTCTTACTCTTGTAACAGCGATTAAACACGGGGTTGTATTGGAGAAATTACATAATGCTAATTCTATTAAGACTATCTTCCTTAGTGGATCGGATTCTGTTGAATATCGTGAAAAAGTTTTTAACGATGTAAGAAATGGAAAATTAAGACATCTCATAGCGACCACAATCGCCGACGAGGGTCTAGATTTGCCTGTGGTCAATTGTGTCAATTTGGCAGGTGGTGGAAAATCAACAGTGAAGGTATATCAGCGCATCGGAAGAGCATTGCGTCCTGCTCTTGGCAAGGATCATGCGGAGGTTGCTGATTATAAGCCAAGTGTTGAGTTATTAGCATATCATGCGAAACGCCGGATTTCGATTTATAAAAATGAAAAATATTTTAATTTTAAGGAGTTTAAATGAACAAACGTGGTTCAAGTCAACAGTACTTGAAAAACAAAAAAGAAATTCTTGAAGATTTAACCAACAAGCAAACTGATCGAATTCAAGAAAAAATAAATGAAAATCCTGTTCTAAAATTAGGACAGATTAAACCTGTTGGAATTTCACTTGAAATGAAAATGAGAGAAATAGAATAATGGATTTACTTCTTCAGTCATTATCTGCATTTCCTCTATTTTACGGAATATGGCAAACCGGGAATAACCGACTACGTGGTCCGGTTATGACATTTATTGCTGAATTTTTTACAACGACCGTAGGAATTATGCACGGCGTATGGAGTTTAATCCTTATTGGCTTAGTTCTTTTTATTATTCAGGGTCGTAATGCTTACAAATGGCACAAAGAGGGGAAACCGTGGTAACATGATTGAAGATAATCCTCTTGCAGTTGAATGTCTTAATATTTCTTCTCAGAAAATTGTAATTAGAAATTCTTCAGAAAGTAATGAAGAATATCTTACCCGCATTGCTAGAATTGCTGCCGATTTGCATTTGAAATATGCACAGTTTCTTCTGCAAAATTTGAACATTTTAAGTAAGATTAAATGAAAAAATACAATGATCTTGTTGAATTAAAAACTGCATTACGCTCTCATGTTGATATTGTTGGGTTAATATCAAAGTATACAGGAGAGGTAAAAAAACAAGGTCAACGGTTCTTAACTTTATGTCCGTTCCATCACGATACGAATCCGTCTTTTACGATTTCTCCTTATCAGAAATATAAAGACGGAACACTTGGATGTTGGGGATGTTTTTCATGCTCCGTAGCTGGAGATTTATTTGCTTTTATTGAGAAGATTCATAATGTCAATTTTATAGAGGCAATTGAAATTATCGCAGAACTAACTAATTTCGATCTTACAAAATATCAGAGAGAACTTTCTAGCGAAGAACAGGAGAAAGAAAATGGCTATAACATTCTTGGACAAGTGTCCGACATGTTTCACCAACAGCTTCTCAATACTCCACAAGAACTTAAATTTTTTCTTGAACGTGGAATTAACGAAACAACACTTAACGACTTCTGCATTGGTTATTGCCCTTCCATGCAATTTGCTCAAAATTATTGTTCAGGGGAAGTCTTACATTTCATCGAACCCACATTATCCAATCATTCCAGAATTTTTGGTGGAAGACTTCTTTACCCCCAACGGACAATTTCAGATAGAATTTTTGGATTTTTCGCAAGACAACCTGATACGAGAGAAGCGAATGTACCAAAGTATATCGGAACCTCAAGTCAAGGAAAACTTTTTGAATCATCTGGTCGTTTGTTTGCTTTCGCTAAAGCAAGGAATCGTCTAAGAAATATTGATTTACCTCTTGTTATTGTTGAGGGATTCCACGATGTAATGATGTGTCAACAGTACGGAATCCCCGCTGTTGGTCTTTGTGGTACGAAAATATCCAAGGAACAAATTGAAGTATTACAACAACATTCGATCAGAAAAGTAATTATATGCCTAGACAATGATAACGGCGGACAAGAAGGGATGTTTGAATTTGCTAGGAAGTGCCCGGAATTCACAGATATATCCTGTTCGTTCTTAATTACCGAAAGTGAACCTGAAGATTCAATTCGTAAACACGGTCACGAACGTTTTATTAATGATTTGCGCGATTCAACAATTCCCCCGTTAGATTACATTTTGTGGTATAAAACAAGATTCACTAATATTAATTTGGAAATTCCTTCGGCAAAACTCCGCCTTTTGGATGATATTAAGCCTTTTCTACTTGCTTATCCTATTAAGTCTATTAATCGAGAATTAGGAATTGCATCTCTTTCTGGAATAACAAAACTAGCGAAAGAATCAATTGAAGATTACATAACTGAAACAGGAGATCAGTCTCTTGTTAATATTCAAGCAGAGATGATAATCCTTGCAGAACTTGCATTAAATTCTAAGGCATGGATTACCCTTTCAAAAACTTCTGAAAGAGACTTCTCTCTAAATAGATATAAAATAATATATCGAATAATGAAAGAAATATACACAGAATATGCTGAAGTAAATATCGCATTGCTTATTACTGAAGCATCGAATAAAAAATGTGGCGAAGAAATTATTAATACGATCAATAAATTACAGGGAGTACAAAGAAATAATGTTGAGAAATTCACGCAAGAAATCTATGAAAAAGGAATTCGTCGCCAAGCAAGAGATATTCTATCGCGATCACAATTACAAATTAAGGATACTCTTTCCCCAATACAAGAAACACTTTCAACAATTGTCCAAGATATTACAGGTACCCTAGAAGTAAAAAACGAAAAACGTATTTGTTCCTCCGCTATTGCGATTCGGAGAACAATTGAGGAAATGGAGCGCCGGACAGGCACCGAAAACGGTCTTGCAGGGCTTTCCCTGGGGCCTGCTTGGGCCTGGATGAATTCTATGCTAGGAGGCCTGCAAGGCGGGCGCTGCTACCTTATAGGAGCCTTTTTGGGAGTCGGCAAGAGCGTTGTAGGCATGAATTGGGTACATGCCCTATCTATCGCCGATTTTCCCGGCGCGGCGCATGCCGGAGGCCTCCTCGTGAGTATGGAAATGACACCGACCGAAAATAATTTCCGTTTGCTCGCAATAGATTCTGGAATGCCGGAATCATTTATAAAAGCTTCGCGCTATGAAACACAAGAACAAATAGATTTTGTTATTAATTCGGCAGAAAAAATAAATAAATCACGGATTACATGGATGTCAGAACAAAACACCGTCAAGGAAATTGCGATGCAAGCGCGCATCTTACAGTCACAGGGAAATCTTGACTATATCTTAATTGATTACATACAATTACTTGACCTTTCTCCATATCACAATAGAGGAAAATTTGGTAAACATGAGGAATACGCAGAAGCATCTCAAGATATTAAAAATCTCGCTGACTCCTTGAATGTGCCAATCATAATTCTTGCACAGTTAAATCGAGAATCTCAAAAAGAAGATTTACCAGCAGTAGAACATCTTGCTTCATCAATTAAATTTGCACAGGATGCTCATGCAGTATTTCTGCTTACACAACGATCAGATGGAATGCTTGGAATATTAGGCAAGAATCGCGGAGGAGGCAAGGGGACAATTCGCCTTTCTTTTGATTCGAATCCTCAAACATCAAATTTACAAATTAAAGAATTTGAAATTTTGAAAGGTCGATAATTATGAATCATAAATATAAATGTAATCAATTTGTTCAAGTAAGAGATTGGCCTAAAAAGGGTAATTGCACAGATGCTGTAATTATTTCATGTATAAATCCAGGGAAACGGTATCAAGTTTATCACGATTACTCAAAATTAATTTCTCACATTATTCCTGAGAAACAAATAATCGGATTTGCTAAGGGTGATCCATATAACGGGTTTTACGAAAATGACGGATCAGCAGTTGGAAACCCTAATTTTAATCCACCATTAGATTTAAATCGAAAAATTCCCATTAAAATTACAATTTCAGATAATGTTAATAATCCCAAACATTATAACTCTGATAAAATCAGATGTGTTCATTGCAGTAAACCAATCGAATGCATTGACATTTCTAAACATTTCGGATTTGCATTAGGAAACTGTATTAAATATATTTGGAGAGAATCATTAAAAAATGCTCCAATCGAAGATTTGAAAAAAGCTTCATGGTACCTAACACACGAAATTCAGGAACGCAGGAGAAAATAAAATGTACGGAGTAGAAGCAGATTTGAACAATATTGAAAATCAAATTCCTGTTGAAAAAAATCCAGTTATTAACAAAAAATATAAACTTTTCGATTCTGAAGAAAATTGCTATTATGATTCACGGTTTGGAGAGGATGAATAATGTCAGAACTGCCAGGATTGCCTCCTCTTCCTCCGCGCCCTAATCTAAAACCAATGAATTTTGGCGTACCTCCTTCTGTTACTCTAGGTGTAAATCTAAAACCTGTACAGCATAATACTAAGCATATTATTCTTGCTCCTACAATTGTTCTTGATCCATTAGAGATTAATGGGAGGTCAATCGCTCTTTTAGGTTCGACCGGCAGTGGAAAATCGACTTCGGCGCGCCGCTTCATGGAAGAGCATATTCGGCTTAATTTAGGATTTACTATTCTTGATATTGAAAATGAATATCATTTCCTGAAAACACTTGGTGAAGTTATTATTGCCGGACCGCCTATTACTATGGAGTCGGTATCCAAAAAAATTGATGATATGTCTCCTGCTTCTTTGACAAACTTTGATTCCGTTAAATTGGATATTAAATTATCGAACAGTAACGAATTTTATGAGATGGGAAGAAAAGCATATCTTAAAAAGATGAACGTGGTTCTTCTTCTCGCCGGAATTGAAGATGATGTTAAGCGTGTATATGTGAAGGCATATCTTCAGGGAATTTTTGAAGCAGCAACGCCAGAGAATAAACATTATCACAGAATTTTCATCGAAGAAGCACATGAAATGTGCCCACAAGGAGCAGGAATTCAAAAAGATGATCCTCTTTTAAAACAGATTATTCAACTTGCTAAACGTGGCAGAAAAAGAGAAATATCTCTTTGTGTTATGTCACAACGTCCTGCTTCTCTTGTTAAGGATGTTCTTACACAGTGTTACATTTTTCTATTACATTATGTGACATATCCGAATGACATGGATATTTATGAGAAGATTTGTGGTCTTTCGGATGTACAAACAAAAGTACAAGCAATGAAACCAGGCGATTGTATATATATGAACGGACGTATACAATTGACGGATCATATTTATGAACCAAAAACGGAATCAACTTGGACAATTAACGATGTAAATATTAACCACTTCAAAACGATTGAAAGCTTGAATCTCGAAGAGTTTCAAAAGGAAATTGTTGATGAAAATTCTGAATCAGGAATGTCGGTTGTTCCAACGAAATATCTGCATGAAATGGAGAAGATAATTCCAACTCTTCAAAAGAAAATTAATTCAATGACAGAAGACGCAACACTATTACAGAATCGTATTTTTGAATTACAAATCTGCGAAAAGGAAATGAATTCAGGAAGTAATTATCGTGCTCAAGCAACAATAGAACATATAAAAAGACTACAAAATGAGGTTAAAGAACTTCAAGAATTTGTTGAGCCGATGCAATTATTAAAGAAAATCTTATCTAAGGATATTAAAGCAAACTTGCGCCAAGAATTTAAACAATTTAAGGAGAGGGAAGAATTACAATGACACAGGAATTTTGGGTAGAAAAGTTTAACAAAGTCCTAACAAATATTAAAAATTATGAAAATGGAAAACTTGCCTTAACAAAGACTGATTTAACTCTTTTGTATGAAGAAAAACAATTTTGGATGAATAAGTGCCAACATTGGGATATAAAAAAGGAAGAGAAATGGGAATATAGTGAACACTCAGATTATACTGGTTCTTATAGTAGTAAGTCACTGTATGTAATAAATACATGCTTAGTTTGTAATAAACAATTGAAACATGAGTATTTAAGAGGGGATTAATATGCACCCAGGTGGAATCGAACATCCCGAAGGTTACAAGCTAATATTTGAAATTCCTGTTGACGATGGTTCAATTAAATGTCAATTAGAAAATCTTCTTTCTAACCACCAAATTGATACTCGATCAGTAGGTGTAACAGTTTGTCTTGATCGTTATGGAAAAACAAACGGAATTTTACACGGAAGACTTATTCACGATTTTCAGGGAGTCGCATATGTTTTCCGCAGGGATTTTGTAGAAGATGATCTCAGTCATTTTATAATCGCATTTGGACATATTTAATATGGATATGTTTAAACAATGTGGACATTCACAAACACAGGACAATTTACTCTCTTGTAAATATAAGAGATGCAGAATATGTGCTAATGCAATGCGAAGATTACGAAATAAAAAGTATTCTAAAAATATTAATAATTTTAAATTATCTATATTGAAGGGAATTTAAAATGTTATTTGACCAAGGGTGGTTTATATGAGATGTATTATAGCAGGAGGTAGAGAAATTGTTTTACCTGATATTTTATTTGATGCATTAGATATATGTCCATTTGCAAAAGAAATTAATACAGTTATTTGTGGAATGGCACCAGGAGTTGATACACTTGGTTGGAAATGGGCAATATTAAATGGAATTCCTGTGATTGAATTTCCGGCTGATTGGAATAAACATCGTAGGGCAGCAGGGGTAATTAGAAATACTCAAATGATTGTTGAAGGAAAAGCTGACGCATTACTTGCTATTCCCGGTAAGGGACCAGGAACAAGACATATGATCAAGGAAGCCCGTAAGTATAATCTAAAAGTTTGTGTTTATGAAATTACAACCTGATTCTTGGAAGGGACCGTTCATAATTTACTGGTGTGTAAGAGAAAGGTGTTATTTCGTTTTTTATGGGGATGTGCAGATAAACATATATCCCTTAAAAGATTTTCAACAAGTTCAATATTTAATTACGTATCTCGAATCAAAGGGGATGTAATGTTTGAAGCGCGCGGAGAAAGACAAACCGAATTCGTTAAACTTATAAAAGAAAAAGACATTATATTTGGTTTCGGGCCTGCCGGAACAGGCAAAAGTTTCTTAGCGGCAAACATGGCTTCAGAATGGTTAAAAAAACACCGTGGATCACAGATTATATTTAGTAAACCCTTAATTCAAGTAGACGGTGATCTTGGTTTTTTACCAGGTGATCTCGATGAGAAAACTGCTCCATATAAACAGGTTCTTGATGAGTTTTTTCAAGAGGCATTATGCGAACAGTATCAGAAATTGATTTCCGATGACAGAGTACGCTTCGAATGTCTCGAATTTATGAGGGGAAAGACGTTTTCAAATTCGTTCATCATTCTTGATGAAGCACAAAATTCTACTGTGAATCAAATGAAAATGTTCTTGACTAGATTAGGAAAAGATTCCAAGATGGTTATCCTTGGTGATCTTCGGCAGTGTGATCTTGATAATAATTTTATTAATGGATTAAGCGATGTTATTGAAAGATTCGATGGTCCAAATTGGAAAGATGAAATAGGAATCGTTAAGTTCAAAATTGAAGATTGTCAGAGACATGGTTTAGTAGGAAAAATTGTAAGAAAGTACGAGGGAAATTAGGATGCAATTATTAAATGATGAAGAGTTAAATTTGGCAGATAAAAGAACACAGGCAATTCAAAGAATTAAATTTATAATTAAAGATACAACTCAGTTTCTATATGAAAATCATAAAGATTGGATAACTGTAAATTCTATTATTGAAGCACTTGGTGATTTGGTTTAATGTCTAAAATCCCATTTTGTAACTTGCACTGTCATTCCGGTTATTCTCTCCTAGATTCTATGGTGAGAATTGATTCTGCTGTCAAAAAGATTGCAGATGATGGACAAAAGGCAATAGCCTTCACGGAGCACGGTAATCTTGCGTCGGTTGTAAAAGCATACGATGCATGTCATAAGTACGGCGTGAAACAGATTATAGGCATGGAAGCGTATATTGCATTAGATTCAAGGCATCGTAAACACTATTTAAAAGGAGAATCATATGCCGCTCACCTCATCATCCTCGCGAAAACAGAACAAGGCTGGAATAACCTCAAAACCCTTTCCACTCTCGCGTTTACAGAGGGTTTCTATAAAAAACCTCGCATCGACCATGAAATCCTTGCTCGATACTCCGATGGACTCATTGTCACAACCGCTTGCCTCGGTGGAATCATTGCTCAAAGACTTTCGCGCGGCTTGGATGGAGAAGGCGAAGGAAAATGTGCATATAGCGAAGAGATTGCAAGAGGCGAATGTCAGTGGTTTCAATCAACGTTCGGCGACAATTTCTACGCGGAGTTGCAGTGGCATGGTGCGGAGTCAACGCAGGAGAAACTCAATACTTGGTATAGACAAAATTTCTCCAAAGAACAGATAATATGTTCATCAGATTGTCATTATCTAAATGAAGAAGATTATGACTCACATGACACGTTATTGTGTTGCAACACTGCTGCTCAAAAACACGATCCAGATAGATGGCGTTTCCCTACGAATCAATGTTGGTTAAAGACTACTGACGAAATGTCAGCATTATTTAATCCATGGGAATTAGAGAATACTCAGAAGATTGCCGATCAAGTAGAATTCGAACTTCCCCTTCGGAAACAATGGTTTGTTCCTGAATTACCCTTTGATATATATCCTGCAAATAGTTTTCACGAAGCTGATAAAGAAAGGACATTTCAAGACAAATGTTGGGGTGGATTGTGTGAAAAATTAAACATTCCTATTCTATCAATTATTCCGCAAGAATATGCAGAACGCTTAGAATACGAAATGACAGTTATTATTAAAGCAGGCTTCGTAGAATATATTCTCGTTCTTTGGGATTTGATGCAGTTTTGTAAGCGCGAAGATATTATGGTAGGATGCGGACGCGGCAGCGCCGTGGGAAGCCTCGTCTGTTGGGTCTTAGGGATCACCGGAGTAGACCCTATAACCCGAAAGCTCCCATTTGAGAGGTTCATTAATCCTGGTCGTCTAGAACGGTTTGCTCCCCCGGATATTGATCTCGATTTTCAGAAAGAACGCCGTCAGGAAATTATACAATATCTTCGAGATCGATATGGAGAAAAAAATGTTTGTCAGATTGGCACTTATTCGACTTTTGGCCCTGCGAAACTTGTTAAAAAGCTATGTCAAGTCTTAGGGATTGATTTAGGAATCGCAAATAAGATAACAGCAATTATCCCTGAAGGGGAATCCTCGCTGCAAGGGGCAGGACCAGCGGCAGAACCTCACGGTCTTTCACTCGACGACGTATGGACACAATCACATGAATTTAGACAAATTATTGAGTCCCTTGGGGAACCAGGTTTATATCTTTTACATTATGCTCGCGGCCTACGTTCTCTTGGTACTCATGCCAGCACTCATGCAAGCGGTATCATTATTGCATCAAAGCCTGTTAACGAGATTATTCCTCTTATGGTTGCGAAATCAACAGGGACGAAAGAAGAAATAATACTTGCTCAATTAGATATGCAAGATGTTGAGGCATTTGGGTTAATCAAGTTTGATATTCTTGGACTCATTACTCTTGATATTTTAAAGTCAGTAGAAAGACAGATTAGAAAAAATGACGATCCTAATTTCAGTTTTGACAATATTAACCTCGATGATCCACAGATTTATACCTTATTAACATCTGGTCGAACAATGGGAATATTTCAAGCAGCAGGAGGCGGTTATGTTCGTTTACTTCAACAGGCCAAACCAACTTGTGTTGAAGATTTGGCAGTCCTTAATTCATTATGTCGCCCTGGACCTATGTTATCAGGAGATACGGCAACCTATATCGCTCGCAGAAACGGACAAGAACAAGTTCATTACCTCTTCTCTGAATTAAAACCAATTCTTGAAAAGGAACTTGGTGTATGTGCATTTCAAGAAAGTATTATGGCGATTGCGAATCAATGCGCTGGATTTTCTCTTGCAGAAGCAGACGATCTCCGTAAGGTAATGGGCAAAAAACAAGTTGATAAAATTCCAAAATATAAGGAACAGCTTATCAATGGTCTTATTGAGCATTCACATATTACAAGAGAAATTGGAGAAACTCTTTGGGGACAAATTCTTCCAATGGCCGAGTATGTTTTTAACCGATCTCACGCCATGGCTTATTCATACTTAACAGCACAAACGGCCTGGGCGAAGTATTACTACCCCGCATACTTTCTCGCGGCCTGCTTAACAGCAGAGAATTCTAGTACGAAAGATAATATCCCAACATTAATTCGAGATGCACAGATAGCTGGATGCTTTCTTATGCCTCCTGATATTAATTATTCAGGTAAGGGATTTATCGCTCTTGATAAAAAAACAATTATGCTTGGACTCGATTGCATAAGAGGAGTTGGCCCCGCAAGCGTCGAACATATCGTAGAAGAAAGAGAAAAAAATGGATACTATCAAAATAGTATAAATTGGAGAGAACGTATTCCTGCTCGTCACGCAACTTCTAAGGTTTTGGATGCATTACATCAATCGGGGTGTTTCGATCAGGTTGATAACGTAACGACGGCAATTACTCTTGAAAAAGAATATGATTTGTTTGGATTTCATATTTCAGGTCATCCGTGTCAAGTAGGCCGTTCACAGTGGCAAAAAGAAGTTGCTAATTTAGTAACCTTGCAAGAGATTGAAGATGACTGGCGAATGGAAAAACAAATGTCCTTTACAAAATATGGACAACGAAGAATTGAAAAATATATAGAACATCGTACTCGCGTAATGATAACAAACATCATTAAAAAGAAAAGTAAAAAAGATGGAAAATTCATGTATATGATTGATCTTGAAGATGAATCTTTCACCATGAAAATGATTATTAATGCAGCACAAATGAATAAGTTTAATAATCCAGAATTGAAGAAGGGAATGATTGTGGACTTACTTGGTCGTAAATCAAATCCTGATAAGTGGAAGGGATATTTCGATGTTTCAATTTTAAAGGTTATTTCACAATGAAATGTCCAATTTGTGCCGGAACCATCAAAGATTGTCCTTTTTGTACAAATAAGAAAAAATATGTTATTCCCGAAACACTTATTGTTATTATTCAAAATGTTAATCAACATTATACAAAAGATGAAAGAGATGATGCACTTTGGAAATTAACTGAGCAGTTTCAATATCTTCTTAAAAAGAATACTACTCATTTTTATATCAAATATAATCTTGCACAAAAGAGTTATGAATATAACGATATTTACCAAGATGTTTTACTTGAATTTTATGACCTTGTTGTTAACGATTTCAAAATTAAAAATAAGGAAGAAAATTTAGCAGTTTTTGGAAATTATATTAAAAACAAATTATATCATCGTGTATTATACAGTATACAAGAAAAGTTGAAAAAACATGGGTGGAAAAATGAATTATCAATAGATATGAATATTGCATATCATTCAAATAATTATTTTGAAGATTCAAAGTTTGCAAAAGAAATATACGAAGCAACTCTTGCTAATATTATGGATTGTGAGGAAAAAGAATTAGAGAATCTACGCAATGAAAAATGTATTAAAATATTGAAAACTATATATCAAATTTCTTTTAATGAAAAAATATTTCCTAAACCGGATGGAGAGATTTGGAGACTACATTGGTTTAGTGGAAAAAGTGTTGAACAAATTGATGAATATCTCACTATGGAAATGGAATATAAAACAAAAATAGGATCGTCTCGTATCAGACAAATTATTCAAAAAACAAATCAAAAAATTATTGCTGAATTTGGTAAAGTTGCTGCACTGGGAGATTTCAATGATTAGTTCCCCACTAGACAGAATACAAGAAGCTGTTGCTGATTTCTACGAGCATTTCTATGTTCTTAATAAAGCAACAGAACCATTACCCTCACAAACTGCTTTAAAGATTTGCGGTGAACTAGGAGAACTTGCTGAAACAATTAATAAAGGATGGTCACGAGAAGAACAGGAAAAAGAATTCGGAGATGTTCTTGTAACGTGTTTAATGCATGCAATTAACTCTGGATACTCATTAAAAGCAGTATCTCGATATGTCGTTCAAAAACTTACTGATCGCAAGAAGTGTTGTGTTGTTAAAAATGGCCTTATTGTTAAAAACAAAGACATTAATGGAAATCCCACTCCTGATAAAAATTACGGAATAACTTCAACATCATTGGAGAAATAAATGTTACTTGAAAATCGACCGGAACCATTTAAAACTCCACTAGCGAAGTTTGTGTTTGTACGGACATATCCTCGTTGGATAGATGACCTAAAACGTAGGGAAAATTGGGCAGAAACTGTTGATCGGGCAACAGAATTTCTTTTTGCAAAGGCCGGCAATGTGCTATCAGACCTTGACCGTCAAGAAATTACTGAAGCAATTTATGACCACAGAATTCTTCCGAGTATGCGCCTTTTATGGTCAGCGGGAATTGCGGCAACAAAAAATAACTGTGCTATTTTCAATTGTGCTTATGCTGCAATTACTGATCTTCGCGTATTTGATGAGGCTCTTTTTATTCTTATGTCAGGAAGTGGATTTGGTTTTTCAGTAGAATCTGAATATATTGAATCACTCCCTCAAATTGCCGCAAAAGACAGTAAAGTAATTAAGAATCATCTTATTGACGATTCCAGAGAAGGATGGGCAATTGCATTACGACTTGCCATCGAATCGGCATATAATGGCATTCATGTTAATTTTGATTATTCTATTTTACGCCCAAGTGGTGCGATTCTGAAAACGATGGGAGGGCGCTCTAGTGGACCGGAACCTCTTAAGAGGTTATTGGACTTCACCCAAGAAAAAATAAGGTCCCGTGCGGGCCGTAGGTTACGTTCGATAGACGCACATGACATTATGTGTACTATTGGGGAGGTCGTCGTTTCCGGCGGCGTACGACGGTCTAGTTTAATTTCCTTATCGAATGTAGACGATATGGAAATGAGAAATGCTAAATTCGGAGCATTTTGGTCCTCTGTTCCATTTCGCGCAATGGCGAATAATTCGGTAGCATATAATGAACAACCTGAAGCTTCTGTGTTTATGGAGGAATTTTTATCACTTGTGAAATCTGGATCAGGAGAACGCGGGATATTTAATCGTGCATCAATTTTAAGTACTTCTCCAAGGCGCAAAGATTGGCCCACCTTTGGAACGAACCCTTGCGGTGAGATTAATCTTCGTTCAAGACAATTCTGTAATTTATCTAGTGTTATTGCTCGACCAGAAGACAATTTTGATTCTCTAGCTGAGAAAATTAAATTAGCAACAATTGTCGGAACAATTCAATCAATGTTTACTGATTTTACTTATATTAGTGATGAATGGAAACAAAATTGCGATGAAGAAAGACTTCTTGGAGTAAGTATTACTGGTCAAATGGATTGCCCATTTATTTATAATAATTCTGGGGAGAGTTTGTCATTACTAAGGCAATATGCGATTAAGGTAAATAAGAAATATGCAAAACTTCTAGGTATTAATCAAAGCGCAGCAATCACAACGGGTAAGCCAGCTGGCACAGAATCTCAAGTTGTTTTCAGTGGATCAGGATGTCATACATGGTGGAGTAAGTTTTTTATCCGTCGTGTTCGTATTAATGCCTCTGATCCATTATTTAAAATGGTCCAGGCATCGGGTGTGCCTGCTGTTCCAGAAATCGGGCAGAACGAAACAAATGCAACAACATGGGTTCTGGAATTCCCCATAAAAGCTCCTCCAACAGCAATTACTAGACATGATTTCTCAGCAAAACAACAATTTAATCATTGGTTAATGATGAAAAAATCATGGTGTGAACATAACCAGTCGGTGACAATTTATGCAAAAATAATTGAATGGATTGAATTACAATATTTGGTATATTCCAATTGGAAACATATTGGAGGTATATCTTTTCTACCTACTTCTGACCATGTGTATCGTCTTGCTCCCTATGAAGAAATAACGGAGGAAGAATACAAAAAAAGAAAAGCAGCAATGCCTGAAATAGATTATTCTATTTTAGATCAACTAGAACAATCAGATCACACAATTGGAGCCAAAGAACTTGCTTGCAGCGGGGGGAGTTGTGAATTAATATGATTGAAATTGTTACCATAATTGTACTGTTAATTTTAATTCCTACGGTCTTATTTTTCTCAGAAAGAAAAACAAGAGTTGAATTACGCGAATGTTTTATTAAATATATTAAAGAACAACAAGCAAAAGAAAACGAAAAACAAAATGAACAAATTGTTCCTAAGTTAGTTCACGCCAGTCAATTAAAGCCCGAGTATATTGTAACTGTTGCACGTTGGGTATGTGCAAATTGTGATAATACATATACTTTAAATTACAATAGAATATGGTATAACCAAATTAACAATGGATTGGACATTACAGGGTCATACAAAACATATGAATGTTCTCGATGTGGAAATAATTTAATGAGAATATGTTTTATTCAAATTCCGTACGGTGATACACCAAAACCTTGGCAAAATAAAACACCCTAATCAGGGCGTTTTATTTTTAGAATTTGTTTATGCGCTTTTATTATTTTCAATTTTATTTTAATATCAATTAATTCTCGTACAGTTTCTAATTCCTTGAGAGTCATCCGATTAATCATATAAATTAATTCAGAATGTGTCATTGTTTTACAAACCGGGACTCGGTGGTTTATTCATATCTGTAACTTCAGCTTGAACGGCTGGAACAACAACAGTTTGCACAATGATCGTTGCAAGAGGATTTGCTTTAGAAACCGCAAGAAGTGCTGCTTCCGCAACAGGAGCCACTTCGTTTATTATTGCTTTTTCAATATCATGTGCCTGTGGTGAACCAAGGAACTTACTTAATGATTGACCAATTCTTTGAAAAAAGTTCATTTTGATTTCTCCTTCAATTTGTTATATAATTAGGAAAAATTTTATTGTAACATTACCATTAAGTCAAGTTGTAGGGCATTACATAATTCAATTTTTGCTCCATTAGAGTTTTCCCATCCTTTTAATAGGAAAATAGCATCACATAATTTTAAATTCATTATATCAACTTCTAATTGTGTTTTATAATTCCAATTAGAAGGAAGAGTACCAGATTCAAAATCATGGTTTGGGTATTCTTGTTCGTCTAAATCAACAGGAGAAATAACATCATAGCCCTGTAACAAAAGATTATTTTTTACGATTCTAAATTCTGGAAAATTGAAACTTTTTATTCCTGTCATTGGACCAGCAATATAAATTCTCATTATTTGTACGTATTTCCTTTCTTATATGCTTCTCTAATTAATTTAAACACATAAATTGCATCTTCGATTCTTTTAAAAATGAAATATTTATGACAATCAGGCAATAAAATAGCCGCAGGCATTTGGACTTCATCCACAGTGAAGAATTTCGCCCGGCGCGAGAAACCATCGGGATCAGCCTTGTACGACCCTCCTTGTAGGTAGGCACAGTCACGGGACCCTTGCATGTCCCCCTTGGGTTCATTAGCGTCCTGTACGGCGGGATTATGGGTATGACCGTTCCAGGTCAGGTCACAATATCCATCCACCATGCGCGCTGTTTGTCGTCCTTTATGATTCTCATTGAACATCGTACCGAACCGTGAATCACCGTGAAAGATATTATTGGTATACACTTGGGAACCAAGTTTAATGGTCACTAGCCCACCGTCCCGAAGAAAGGGAATTTTATGTTTTCCCGGCGGTGGTGTACCAATTAAATACTCCCCGATGTCAAATCCTGTCATATCGAAGATTCTCTCATCGTGATTACCATTTACAAAACAAAGAACCTTATCCCAAATTTCAAGAATTGCACTACGAGCACCCTTTAGCTGCATCGTTGGTCCATATACCTGTGTTTCAAGGGCACTACGATGACGAATCTTTGCAAGTTCTGCTAAATCTCCGGTCGAAAATACATAACAATCTTCAATTGTTTTTGCAAAATTAATGTGTCTTGCAATTGCTTCGTAATCAGTTTCAACAGAACCCCAATGGACATCAGTATGTTGAAATATAAGAATCGGAAGTTTCTTTTTTGAAAAATCAACAACAGCATGTCTTGCTTCGGAATCATGTTTTTGACGTTCTGCTTGAGCGTCTTTAAATGCACCAATCATACTTTTAAAATCTTTTGGTGCTTCACCAGAATCGTCTAAAATATGAAGATCATTTACTGACCAGTCTTGTTGTTCGTAATTTTCAGGTTCAAACTGCGATAATGATTTATCATTAATAAAATCATAGGGCCATGGAAATCCCCACTTAATTGGTTTCTTCGTTGTTAAACGATCACTAAGTGTATGTTGAATCGCTTGCTTTACCCCCTTCCATTTCATTCTTGGATCAAGACGAACAACATTACGTGCAGCATTATCCATACTTCCAAATTTTTCAACCAATGCTCTTGCTCTTGGAAGAATATATGCACTTTCGATTTTTAAAAGTTGCTCATCAGTATATTTCGATTGTTTTGGAAGTGGCAATATTTCTTGTTTTTTAATACCAGATTTTTTTCTAATAGGATTCATTTTTGAATCGGCATGCTTTAAATGCTGTTTCATTTTCTTGTAATCTCCTCAAGAGAAAATCCATTAAAATAAGAAAGATCAACCGGGGAATCAATTCCAGTTACTGCCCCTTTACTCGTATGTTGCCAAAGCTTCCAATCAACAAAACCTTTTGGTAATTCTGGACGAGAATCATTGTTGTATTCAGCTAACCATAAAAAATGACCTTGAAAGGCAGAGGTCCCATTCATTTTCGTATTCCAAAAATCAAGAGGAGTATATAGAAGTAAATTATGACACGGAGCAGGGAAATGATCTAACAAATATGCATTGAAAGTGTGTAACCATTGCATACGATCACCAATGGAACTGTGCGGATCGTTTAACAGGCTATCCCCCTCACAGTCAACCATTGGTAACAGTTCACCTTCTCGACCGGCGATTTGCTCTAAAAAGAATTGTGCTTGTTGTGCAGGGGAAGAATCAAACATAAAAAAGTGATATGCACCAATAGGTATACCAACAGATTTAAATCCGTCATGGTGAATTTTAAACATTTCATCCGAAATGGTGTGCCCTTGAGAAGCTCTGATACAAACAGCTTCTACTTCACCACTTTCTTTTACTGCTTTATAATCTATATTTTTTTGTGAATATGAAACATCTAAAATATTCATTGAGGTTGTATCTCCTGATAAATTTGATCCAAATCATGTTCAATTAATTCTGGAGTCTTAGGCATATCTTTTTCAACAATATGACTTTTCAATTCGAGAATAAATTTTAACGCCGATCTGTATTTAGGAATTAATCGCTCAAGTTCTGCCTCTAATCGACCAAGACGTTCCTTCAGAACAACCATCTCTGATCGTAGGGCTGTTGCTGTTCCCTTCCAGGAAACCATTGTTTCGCGCCAGGCTTCACGATCTTCAGTAAACTGTTTTAATAATGCATAATATGCACTATTTAAATCATTTTTCGATTTAAATATATTTAATATCTTCTTAAGATGCGGAGAGGCAAGAATAACTCCAGCGAGAGCTATTCCAGCGGAAATAGCAGCAGCAAGACCTTGTAAATGATTCGCAATAAAATCACTCATAAAACCTCCACATGCTATAAGATAGCAATTATTTTATTTCTTAACTAAGAAGAAGATTTATAAACTCCTGACATATACACAACTGCAGTATTCATTGCCGTATTTGGGATCGCATTTCCGTTAGTCGCGTATAACAATGCAAATGATGTGCTAGACGAGATCTGACGGATATTGACGACACTACCAATATTACAGAATCCTATATTGAATGATGTTTGTCCGCCAGTCCCGGATATATTAGTAAATGGAAGACCTCCAATAAGTGCATTATGGGTACTTCCAGCGGTGGATGGATAATTCCATGTGCCACTCACGAATACTAATTTCCCTATTTTAACATACGTTCCTGATGCACCAGAAAGTGCGAGACTATCACCACTTACATCAACTGGTGTCCAGCTTCCTTCCTCATAGTCATTTAGAGTTCCTTGAGTACCTCCACCTGGATTATCATTAAATGTAATACCTCCGGATAGACTTGTAAATAATCCATTAGCACTAAAGGCCCCAAATTCAGGAGATGATGTTCCGGCGGCATAATCACTTAAATCAGTAAATGCCGGTTGTGTAGCTGAAGGCACTCCAGAAGTAGAAATAGTATTTATCCATTTATGTGAAGCCGCTGCAAGCGATTGTATACCGCCTAATGTACTTGCAGAAGGATTAGGTAATTGAGTAGCAGCAACAGAACCGCTAATATCTGTGAACGTTAATTGAGCAACTGTTATATTTCCACCAACACTTGTTTGTTTCAATACCTGTGACGTTCCGCCAGTACTCGCAAGAGAAACTCCCATGCCTCCCTGTGCAACAGGGACAATACCTGTGGTAATTTTAGAGAAATTTAAATTCGGAATATCAGCAGCAACTAAAGGACGAAATGTTGGAATACCAGAACTCCCATTTGGAGATGCAAAAATAAGATTCTGTGTTTGGGAAGCAAAAGTTGCAACAGATGTTAGATCAATATTATTACCAGATGGAGTAATCGTCACAGAAGAATCAGATGATCCTAATGTAATTGCAGGTCCACTTTGTGTAGCAATAGAAATAATTCCAGACACCCCACCTATCCCTCCAGACGCACCAAATGTTCCAAACAATGATTGTGTATATGTTCCCGCTGTTCCACTTGTTAATCCAGTGATTGTACTGGATGGACTAGCAAGGAATGGAATTTTTCCATCCTGATAAGCGGTTGCTAGTTCAATTGCAGTAAATGGAACTGTTTTCCAAAGAACAACAAATTGTCCATTCCCTAATGCATCATGGAAAACATCATAATACACTAAACAATAAACAGAATGTGGAGAAGTAAAATTATGTGATTGTGTCGTTGTTAAAACCGGCGGACAAAGCATAATACTTTGATCTGGTCGATTTACTGAAATATGAGTTCCTATTCCTCCTACTCCATAAATTTGAATATCAACAGTGTTATTGGAGCCATTTGCTGTTATTACAATCGTTGCGTCAGAAACAAGAGGAAGAACAGAATGTTGTATATTCAAATGCGATGATGTTTGAACATTTCCCATTTGGTCGGTATTTATTGCATCTTGTCCAATTCCGCCTCCTGTTAAACCACCGGCTTGAATTCCCTTTGTTAATCCACGGGGACCTACTGCACTTCGACCAGAAGATTGATTAGTTCCTCGAAGATTTTGATTTTGTTTCTGTAATGCCTTACGTGACCAATCATGTGCATCAATTCCACTCATAATAATCTCCTATATTCCAGCATTGGAGAAATCACGATATACTGAAATATTGTTCCAACAGTCCTGATAGGTAAATTTTAAAACATAAAAAACTCCAAAATGAAAATTTGTCATTGGAATTGCATAATTATTTACCCCATTTGCATTAGGTAATCCTGTAAATTTTTGATAACTTGTATCAGAACCATAAACTTCTAATGTCCCTGTCCCGTGAGTTAAAATAAAACCTCCGAATCCATCTGGTGTTGATAAATTATTGTATTGTGATGCAACATTATAATTTAATGTAAGTCCATTTCCAATACTGAAAGTGCTATAATAACTTCCTCCATTTGGAGATAATGAACATGATGCTAATGGAGCAACATTTTGAATTGCATATCCTTGAACGGTTGAGTTTGTTGAGGTCGAAGCATACTTTGAATTTGCGGTCATCGCATTAATAAAAACAAGTCCCTGTCCCGGAATTGATCCTCCGCTTAATGTGGCTGTTGCGTTCATTCCTCCTCCCTTTGGTATATTAAAATTCCATTCATATGAATCAACATAGAAGAAATCCCCTGGTGTTAATTCTGAAAATGCAGGCATGAAGCCAATAACATCCTCAACTTGAATTGTTGGATCATCAATAATTTTAATACTTTTAATTTTACCTCTTCTCCCAATTTGTTGTGCAGCATAATATGCTGCTTGATTTACAACATCTTGGGACTTCCAAGATTGATCCTGGATAATCATATATTGACGTTTACCAAGCCCAATTGGAGGAGGAGAGGTAATATCTGTATAGTTTACAGCTAAGGCAACAATAAGTTGAGAATACTGTGCATTCCATCCCTCACAAACAATGATATTTCGACGGTCACGGTTAATTTGGATTGATAGATCAATATAATTACCATTATTATAAATATGGGTCGGTGCCCCTGTAGAATCAATAAACTTAGACCAAAATTTACCATATGCATCAACTCCCCAACGACAACCCGATTTATCCATTACCTCAGATATAATATCATAAATCGAGGTTCCTGGAGCGAATGCCCAATTTGGAGATTGAAAATATGTTGAAGAAAGATATAATGTTTGTCCTTGATTAGCATTATTAAAATATAATATGCCATTGTAATAATCAGCGACATATTGTCCAGATGCAGGAGGAACGACATTTGTACTAGCAAGGGTCATCGTTGATCCAAGAATCGCCGTCATAGAAGCAATTAAATATTGATTTGGTAACGTATATGTTAAATATGCCTGTCCTGCTGAAGCAATTGGAACCATCAATGATGCATAAGCAAATGGACCAGAAGTATATGATCCTAATTGTCCAGATGCCATTGTAAACAAAGAACCGTCAAGATTATATAAATCGGGAAAATAACATAATGCATTTCCACTTGGATTCGAAAACGAAGCGGTTGCTCCCGTTAATGGATTTCCACTATCGTCTGTGGGAATATATTGTGAGGTATCAATCGCGTGTTGAATACATGAAGCAGCAACATACATAGGATCAATATTATCAAAAACGTGTCCATCAAGTAATATTGCCGTATTCAACTCTTGAACATTATCAGTCATAACAACTGACCTAGAAATCAAACCGTTATCTGTAACTGTTGGGGCATCAACAAAACCAGTCCATACTCGCACACTTCCGCTTCCAAGTGTCCCCTTATATGCTCGAATTTTTTCCCCTTCGTACAAATGTGATCGTTGAAGATCACCAAGATTGTCATTAATAACTGCGGTCATTTGACCAGCAGAGGCTTTTTTAATACTTCCAGTTGCAGATCGAACAGGAATATCTATCCAATTTCCGTTTCTAAATACTTGTAATAAAAAGGAACTTGTTTGCGCTTTTTTCATATTTACAAGCGCACCAACTGGAAATCCATTTTGAGGATTAATTGGGTCAGGCCCAGAAGGAGTTTGTGCTCCGCCGCTTCCGGGACCAATTAGAATAACAACAGATTCAAATTGACAACTCGGGTTACTCCCTGATTGATTATTAGAATCAAGTGTAGCAATTGCAGATATTGGAGTAATTGTATCTGTTGTTATTGATCCAATAGCAGTAGAAAAGATAGATGGAGTATCATCTGGAAATACAGCATAACTGTATCCAACAAGAGTTGCTCCAGTCCAATTTGTAGGACCACTTGGGGCAGCAGCATTGTTCTCATTAGCAACACAGAATATTGGTAACATTCCAATCGAATCAGGAGTTATAGGAACTGTAGTGACCGGAGAATACACTGGTGCAGTGATTGAACATAATACTTGTTGAATAGGATTCATAGGATCATAACCAGTAATTTCAAATATACTATAATTTGCAGTTGAAATAAATGCTATTTCCCCAACAGTATCTGAGTCTTCCCATATTTTCCATATAACAAATGTATAAAAATTTGAAGAGCAATTAAATGTTCCTCCTGGGGGTGGAGGAGGTTTAATATCAAGTCCATGCCACCCTGTTCCTAATCTTCCATCAAAAGGAGTTGGACCTGGGTTTCCTTGTCCTATTAAAACAATAAGGTTTCCATTAGCAGGTCGATATGTAAGAGTAGGATCAAATGCGGCAAGCCAATCTCCAAACATAACAGGTTGTGCGCCAATACTAGATAAACCAAGTGTTGCTTGCTTTAAAATCGTTGGACTTCCCATTTTAATTCTTACTCACTTGACAAACGAAATTTGTATCATAGATAATAATATAATACATTTGATAATTTTTAAAATTATAACTTACGAAATCATGTAATTGAAAATCTTGTAAGTTTTTTATTGCCCTCATATTATCCCCAATACCTAAAGCGTTCTGCTCCATTATGGGAAAAATCTATATTTGTTGCAGCAGTAAAAGAACCTGTTGCTAAAATAGAAAAAGAATTGCTTCCAACAACTAAACCGGGATAATAACCAAATGGTAAATTATCTCCAGTTGTTTGGAGTGCATACGTATATACTTCAGTATTGACTGTTCCAGAAGCGGTCACAAGATAACAACGATTCTGCATCATATCATAAATAACTGCATTTCCAGATGCAACTGCGCCTCCTGTCCAAAGAAATTGAACCAGTTGCGCCGCATATGATAATTTAATACTGTTTTGAATTAATGTAAAACTCGTAAATGGGCCATTTATTTGAATCATTGGATACCATTGTTGATCTCCAAGATTCCAAATTGTCATATTAGTAGAAGAAGCAAAAGGTTGCTGCCAATATGAAACACCATCCCATTGTGAAGCAGGTAAATAATCTAAGGAATTGCCAATTATTCCACCAAAATTAGAAGCAATTGTAGCATATATCGCCGATGAACCTGTTGGAATAAAATTAGCAGACTGAAAACCAAATGCATCTGATCGTAGTGTTAATTGTAAATCTTGAAATGTACCTCCCTCTCCAACTCTAGATGTTACATTTTCCTGAGACATTGTTATTTCCGGCGTATCAAACCATCCCTTAATAATAAGAGGAGGTTGAATTCCTGTAATTGTGATAATATGAGGTTGATCGAATTCAATAGTTGTCCGATTACAGTATTGTAAAATTGAGCGGATAATACGACGTGGCGCATATTTCCATGTTAAAACAATGTCGATAGCTGTTTGCAATTTAGGAGCAGATATACGAATTTGACGACCATCTGCTTGTTTTTCATATGTCGCATTTACCTTATCAAAAGTATATTTAAAGGAATTCGGATTACGAGGTAATGCCACATTATCAATCAACCATTGCGGAGTAAGCGTGATTGCCATATTATTCCTCCTTTCTCAAAAGGTATTAGAAACATAAGAACCCGTTAACCTCGTTGTTGTATTATGTGATCCACCAACAGCTTGAATAATAGATGGAATCTCTGCTTGAATTGCTGCCTGAATAGATGCCTGGTCAGAACCATGAATCGAACCACCCTGTAGGATATTAATCGTAATTGGAGCAGGTTGTTGATTTTGCCCTAAATCTCCAACGGTATTCGATAATCCCATATTAGATGTTCTAATTGTCGAACTTGCACCAGTAGAAGGAATTACATGGTGTACACCTAGTCCACCGGAACCACCCCCAACAAAATCCGGCATCTTAAATCCCTGTGGTCCATTTAATACAAATGAAGTAAATGAAGATGCAAGACGATCAGCATTTTGCTGCTGCTGAAGAACATTATTATTGAATGCTGATAACATACCTTGTGAACTATTTACAAGGGTTTCAAAATCTGTAACAGAAATAGTTTGTCCAGATGCAAGCGTTAATTGTCCCTGGTGTTCCGATTTGATTGCTAATCCTGATGCTCCCATACTGATCCCGGATTTATTATTCGCTAAAGCTTGCAGTTGTTGTATTTGTTGTATTTGTTGAGGGTTCATCCCAATTTGTGAGGATGGATTAGAAATAAACGAATATGTTTGTTGAGCCATATTCTGATTACCAGCATACTTTGAATATTGTTGATTCGGTTGGATTACCTGATTACCAAGGATTTGTTGCGTTCCGGCCCAATTTGGTAAGAGTTGTTGATATGTTGTATCATTAAGATCAGGTTGCTGTGCCGGTGTTTCATGAGGACCAATACCAAGGAAACCAACTAATGCTGCTGCTCCAGCAATATATGGATTACCTGTCATTTGAAATGCAGTAGAGCCAGATTGAATCGCTCCGCCTAATCCACCTGCTTTTAATCCATTAATTAAACTTAATCCCTCAGAAACTTGTCCTGCTAAACCTTGGAATTTCTGCAATGAAGTTTGTGAACTAGATTTTTCTCCCGCATTATTAGAGATACTACTTCCACCGCTATATGTTGCACTTACATTATTATTAAGAATAGCATTCTGCACATCAACCAAAGATTGTCCAAGATCGGTTCCACCCGATTGATCGAACATTGTCACAGGAGTAGGCATACCGCTAATATTCTTTGGATTTAAATATTCCGTATTTTTTGCAATCTTATCTAATTGTGTATTTGCCTTTCCTATGTGTTCAATTAATTTTGTTTCCGCAAGAGTCGGAGGTATCGCCGCTTCATGCTTATTCCCCTTTTTACCAGCATGTCCCGAAAAAATTTTCTCAACTAAACTTGAGGTTGCAGAGGTATCAAACATCTGTTGAAATAATTGTTGAATCGCCTGATTAGCAAAATTGTTTGCCTGTTGACGACCAGCAGAATTACCAGCAGAACCCATTGAGGAATTCTGAAGATTAAAATAATTCTGTACATGATCGGCAAGCGATTTAAAATTCTGGTCTATTAATATTGCAGCGTTATGCTGTTGAATATTGTAGAACATCCCTGACCAGGTGTCTTTTGTTTTATGAATCGCATCCGTTTGCTGTTTTACTGATGCAGTTAATCCATCAACAACGGCCTTCTGTTGTGTCATTTTTGCTGTTACTTGCCCATACTCATCATTAGCAGCAGATAATTCTCCCTTTAATTGTGCTCTAATTTGTGCTTCATATTTAGATGTTCCATTTAATGTGGCAATATCTTTTTCTAATTTTTCATATGTTCCTTGTAATCTCGTTACATCTTCATTCTCGTTCAAAAGTACAGAAGCAAGGATATTTCTCTCAGAGGTTTCAGCCTTAATTACGGATTGCAGTTCCTTGGAAGTTGGTTCACTACTTAAAGTAGGGATTTTTGAATCCTGTTGAATAAGATCAAATCTATTTCCAGCATTATTCACGGTTTGTAATTGAGAATCAAAACTTGTCTTTTTAGATTCAAATGCTTTTTTGATTTCATTTCCAGCTTTTTCCGATGCTCCACGAAGCATAAAGATCATTTGATTAATTTGAGCCATTGCATGTTCGGATAATGCATGAACAGATAAACTTGTTAATGTCGCAATTGCCTTATCAATATTCACCGGCATACCAGATAAAATTTCACGATGAATCTTTTGTAAATAATCATGGGCTTTTTGGACTGAATCATCATGCTCAGTTTTACCAACTGCTACCCTATATGCCTGGATATCTCCATGTACTCTTGTAATTTGTCCGGTTTTAGGATTATACAGATCAATCCAACGATTTTTTACAATCGTACCAGCCTTAATTAATTCCTGTTCGATTTGTTTTGCCATTTCTTGAACATGTTGCACACTTTCAGATTTTAATTCAATGAAAACATCTCCAATAGGTTTTGCAGCTTTCTTAACTTTCTTTGCCCCACTTCCAAACCCCATAATTGCTGCTTCAATAAATTGATCGCTGTATGCTTGTCCAGAATGTCCCATTCCAGCAAGAGGAGAAGATGAATCCTTCGGTTCTGAATGTGGAAAAAGATTACCAATTGGATTTAATGCACTTTTAACTCGTGACGCGACATCCTGAAAACCATGAACAACTCCATCTCCAAATTGTTTTGCATAGGTCATTCCCGATTGAGCAAGATTTGATAATCCATTCATAATATTATGAAACTCAGTAGTAATTCCAGAAGTTGCCTCAGCAGTTTTTTCACGTATACCACCCCAATCTTTCGACCAGGCAATAGCTAATGCTCCAACTGCAAGAATTACTGCGGAAATTGTCCAACCAATAGGTCCCATTGCAACAACAAGTCCGCTTGCACCAGCAATCATGCGAGGGATAATGGAAACAAATCCGCTAAAATGTTCTACAAGTTTCAAGGCATTACCACTCAGGAATATTAATGTTCCTCCCATCTTTAAGAAATTCCCAATAAGAATACCACTAATGCCGGTGATCGCCGATAATCCCAATGCAAGTGCAGCAGCATCTAAAATAAATTTCTTCACCGGATCAGACATACCATGCCATATACCAATAAGTTTTTGAATTCCATGCAATGCATTTACAAGGTCAGGTTGCATCATTACAAACGTCTTGTGCATTTCTAATTGCCAAGAATTATCAACCTTCTGTCCTTCGATTTTAATATTTTGACCATTCATATCTCGTGTTTGATATGCTCTATCAGTTGCACCAGGAGCCCCGCCAACTAAATCTTTTTCATATTTTTTAAGACCTTCACTCCCTCCAAAACCACGAGCAAGATTAACTAGCTCTCCCATAGGAGCACCAGCATATAAACCAGAGAGAGAACCTTCTAATTTTGACCTTGCTTTTGCTCCATTAGGTCCACGCAAATGTTGATCTTCAAATTTGGCAATATTTGCGAAGAAACCCAAGGGAGATAACGCTGCCCCTTGTTTATCATACATAGAAACATTGCCACCAAATGAAGCGACAAGTTCCTCCATTTTTGCAGCCTGCTTAGGGTCCATTGCCTGACGAGAAAAAATACGTTTTAAAGATGTACCAGCAATCGAACCACGATATTTACCTTCAGCAAGTAATCCCGTAAGGGCCATCGTGTCTTGCCAAGATACTCCCATATTGTGGGCAACTGCTCCAACATTTCTAACAGTTGTCCCAAGTAAATCAAAGTCCGTAGAAGTTGAATTCTTAATATTTGTAAAAACATCAGTTAAGACGTTAATCGAATTTCCAAGTTCTTTAGCGTTCTTCATAGGCATGCCAAGATTAGTAACAGATGCTAAAATATCTAATATAGAATGTTCCTGTGAAACAGGATGTGTTGAGCGACCAGCAATAATACTTCCTTCGGTTATTTTCTCATATGATTTTTTCATTAATTCCGCTTGTTGTGGGTCATTCCAATTAATCTTAGAAAGAGTAGGAACAGAAGATGCAAAAGTGTACATCCCTGAAACATTTTCGCGAAGTGAACCACCATATTTCGTAGAGGCCTCTTCTGCTCCAGACATAATATTTTGATAATTCTTAGGTCTTGCCCCTACTGCCTGCAATGCTTCTCCGGCAACACCATATAAATCCTGAATATCCATTTGTGACTTAACAAGCGGACTTAAAACACTTTCAAGAATAATTGCATTCATTGCTCCTGACCAACCAGCAGATTGCATTACATCGCCATGTCGCATAATCCCACGACCAGCATTCATTGTGCCTTCACTACCATAATTCGCCGGGATCATCGGTCCATAATTCGGAGAACCTGGTATATTACGAGACTGCCATTGTCCGCGTCCCAAATCTTGAACATATGGTGTAATCGCACCAGGACCCTCATAAACTTGTCCACGGTTACCTGGCTCATATGGGGTTGACTGTGGATTAATTCCTTGATTTAGAGCATATGGCGTTATATTATTTCCGCTCCATTGCCCAGGACCGAGCATATAGGGAGAATTACCTCTAACTGAAGTCCAAGGAGCCTGTTCTGGTGCCGCGCCTGCCCCAAGAGACATTGTGCGCGCATTATTATATGCCGCGTTGCCTGTAGCCCAAGCAGGCCCAGGACCGAGCATAAGGGGCTGTTGACTACTTGCCAACATCCGTAAATTTTGGAGCCCTGAATTCAGACGAAGAACCGTATCCTCAAGTTGTCGCGGAGCAAACGAATCTAAGCGACGCATTGCAGATTCCGCAAGCATTATTTCAGAAACAATATTATGCATACCGATTATCGACGTATTCATATTCGGCATTGCAAACAAGCCAAGTTTGGCTAATGCTCTCTCAGCATTTAATATTTGTTGACCTAAAATTGAAAATGATTTAGCCGCTGCTCCGACTTCCTCTTCGATAACTTTTGCTGTTTGTGCAGTTTGATCGCCAAGTCCCGCAATATCTTTTTGCGTTTGTTTTGCCGAAACACTTACTTCTTGTAAGCCTATTTGCATTGCAGATAAGGTATTTTTTGTTATTTTAATTCCGTTAAGCTCTGTTATTGCTTTTGCCGCTGCATTTGCTCCGCCAACCAAACTACTCAATTCAGTATTAAGAACCTTCAAGCCATCTACATTAATTTTACTGCCATTTTCATTGATGCTTTGAAGACCCTTATTAATTTCCCCAATATCAGACAAGATTAACTTTGTCGCTTCTGCAAAGGCAGGCAACAAAGTTAATCGTATTCCAATACTCCGCTCAAACACTTAGAAATCTCCCTTTAATTCGGCGAGCATTTCTTCCGCTGACATTTCATGTGCTTCTTGAAACTCAGTATTAAAGTATGTTCCGTCTTCGTTTCTTTCCGGCTCAGGAACCTTGTCATTTTGCCGAGCATTCTTCTCCTCGACGAAACGATTTACATCCTCTACTACTTCAAGAAAATAGCAATATTCCCATTTACAAACGTCTAAGGGGTTTATATGGAAATACTCTGCTATACTGAGGATGTTTCTGCGGAGCTTAATGTCGTCGTTAACGGGGTCGTTTTTAGGTCCAAAGGGCGGGCAGGTTCTTCTTTCTTATCATCCGGCACAGATGATTTTACTTCATCGGTAGTATTGTAGGTATTCCAAACAACATTAATAAAATCGTTATCAATGTCTTCAATCTTTTCATCTCCAGAGAAAATCGGCAATTGAGATGTAACATCAATGACCGCCGTCTTTGCCAAATACACCTGTGCATCGTGCATGAGTCCAAGATCACCTTGAACAACAGCAAATTCAGTAATCTTATCTTCAACAACTTGCTTCAATTCTTTTCTCGTTGAAGCAAGATACAGCGAAGTAAGACGGGTTAGTTCCGCCATTTCTCCAACACGAAGACGACGAAGACCAAACTTAGCACCTTCATACTCAAAGGTTTTAATTTTACGGGGAATGCGTATAACTGACATGACTAATCTCCTTTATTTTTATGAGTAACATCATTGCAGTCCAGATGTTGATGGATCGTCCGTATCGCGTAATTCCCTTGGGTTCTCGCGAACTTTTGAAGTATCTCTCCGACAACTCCAGAAATTTCTTTCTTTTCAATAAAATTTCTAATGCTATCGGCAATAACACCAAATCTCTGCTCGATTGTAGAGGTAACAAAGTCCTTGAGTTTTTCGCGATCATTTAACATTTTGTAACTCGCTCTCTTCTTTTTCTATACGAACAAGAGGATCAAGATGAATCTCGCGATTTACACGAGGGAACAAATGATTAAGAATTTGAACAATGCGGGGATCATCAATAAAAACAGTCATTGCATTTTTCATAATCTGTGTTGCGAGATAACGACGCAGATTATTCCGAGGATTTGAATATGCGCTATCTCCTCCAATATTAAAACTTGGTTTCTCATCGGTAGGATCAGGAACATGAAATGTTACGTTAAGGGCAACACCTTCGAGAATTGCGAAATACGCAAGATATAAAGGCAGAATTGATTTCCCAAGATCAACATGTATAATATCTTTTTCTTTATCCCGAATTAAACTTACCAAAGTTTTTCTAAGATCAGGTAAAACTTCTTCATTAAGAAAGCACATAGATTTCCAGGAGCCGTCAAGTTCTTTCTTTTCATTAAAGTTTTTATAAAAATCCTCATACTGATAATCGAAAATACTAAAATCAATAATTTCCATAGATTCGACTTCATCGCCATTCACCACTCTAGCATTATGCATAAACTCATTTCGAAGTTGTGCAATTTTATACACATGAGGATCGTTAATTTGGTTTGGCGAAATAATTATATATCGCATTACGCCACCTCTTCGGTTCGATCAGGAATATTATCAAGAATTTTATCCCACGCAGGCATTACATTATCAACTTCGAATTGTTTCATATGTGCGAGTCCCGCTTGTCCCACCTCATGTCGAAATGAGGGATTATTATATAAGGTTTCTAGTTTTTCGCGAAGATCGTTAGTATCAGTAAGGTATCGCTCAAGATTGGAACCGAAATTATCGTAGTATTTGCCGCGATTCTTGATAAGCTCAAACTGATGCCCCGCAAACTCAATATTGGAAGTATTACCTGACACCAACGCAGGTACGCCGCAAGCGCGGGCGCGCAATGGAGGAAGCCCGGCTCCTTCTCCAACGGTACACAATACTATAACATCCATAGCATTGTAAAACATGCTCATGCCCTCGGCAGAAAGTTTTCCAACAAGATTAGAGGGATCAATAATGCGATCACCAATTCCTGATTTATACACATGAGATTTTATATCCGTCCCTCCCAAAATCTGCATATCCCAGGTCGTAAAGGGAATCAAATACACGTCATCATGTGCTTTTGCAAACGGAACTGCTCCGTCAAAGAAATCTCCAAACAACTTTCGGTATTGATTCGTTCCGACCATCGCGCAATAAAAACCGTCTTCTTTTAAATACAACTGCCGACGACATTCTTTTTTATCCATCGGTTTAAATATTTTAGGATCATGTGCTATTGGGATATATGGAACTTCGATATTGAAATTCGTTTTCATCAAGTTTTGCGAAAACTTAGAATATGTAATTGGAGTGTCAGCCCCAAGTATTGATTCTTCCATTCCCAATGGCAAGTATTTATTTTGTTGAGCACCATCTATCGGATACAACATGATATGGTGAAACTTACGATGTTGATGTGACAAAACTTTGCGCGTTGCTTCGTCTAAATTTGTAGCATTTTCTGGTTGCGAGATATACGCACACATCCAAACGTCGAACGTGGTAAGAAGAACATCTGCTTGAGAAATTTCAAGTGCGTTTTTAATTTGCAATTGCCCGAATTTGGTAGCTTCGGAACCGGGATTAACCGGCATAAGGCGATTTCTCCAAGGATATAAACGCTCATCTACTCCAGCAGATATTCCGTTAAATCCCAAAGCAAGATGAAAAATTTCATAACCCTGTTCGTGCCAATGTTTAAGCGGCCCAATCGCGCTCTCGGAAATTCCGCTCACACCAAAATCTGACAAAGCAAGAATTTTATGTTTTTTATTAAACATTTTAAATAATCTCCTATTGCAACAAAGAAAAACTCTCAGGTAATTTAATACCAAAGAGTTTTAATTGTGGAACTTTTAGGATATAAGTATTCACCGAAATAATCTCCTCAATCTTGTGCGGTTTCAAACCGCTTGTAAATTCTATATCTTAGAAAGCGTACACGACTAACACGTTCGGAGTCGTGCTCGAAGCAGGAGCAACATTAAATGTAACCGTTGTCGTACTCGACGTACTGGCCGTGACATAATCGTTTGCCGATCCATAGCGAAGAACATTCCCTAACGGTGCTTCAACTCGAATCGCCATAGTCCCATCTGAAAGCATATTGAACGCTGAATGCGAAGCAAGCAAGAACGCAGTCGTAGAACCATTACCAGTGAAATTTTGAAAGGCGATCCCATTGATTCCTTCAAAGTCACGCGGAGCCCGACATTTCGCAGAAACCGTTTCAGCAAGAAGTTTATCAACTTCCTGGTCAAACGCCTGTTTCTCAATCATAACTGCCTGATAAATTGAATACCCTTGCACAACTTCAGAAGTCGTCCCTTCTGTTCCAGGTTGTATCCGACGTTCAACAATATCAATATTATCCGGCAACGGGGGAACTTCACCCGTTGTTACAGTCACCGAAAGAGATTCACCAACGGCAACAGCCAATTGTGCCTTATTTATAATCGTAAAACCAAGAGACAATGAAGTTTCAGGAACTTTCTTCGCATATTCGATAATATTCGGATTACCGCATTCCAAAACCTTATCAAGACCCTGATTAATATCAGGCTTCAACATGGTCAAGCGCGACATAGCAAAAGGTTCGCCATTGAAGTACCAACGAATATTTCTACCTGTTAAAGTCTTCTGCGCCATGATATTTCTCCTAGAGAAAACCTGAAGATAGAATAATATCCGCTATGTCATTTTAAAAAATAGAAAATACTCAAATAAAAATAGGTGTCACAATCCTGAAATTAAGTACGGCTATACCAAAAATTCCATTGATAATCCACAATCATTAATCCAGTAATCGGAGAAGGCATTCTTGGGCGACCACGGACTGTTGTATTCGCTACACAAATATTTAAACCATGTGAGGAATATACGTTTTGCCGATGTTGCCTAGAGAATAAAAGGCGCTGTTCGGTATCGTCTTGTGTTGCTGCCGTCATTGCGTATACCGAAAAAGGAATATATGCTCGCACATCAACGAAACTTTCTGCACCGCAGTATCCGTGTTCTGTTCCGTATGGTCTTCCTATCGCAATATATGCCGTTGGTAAATTTAAGGGTAATTTTATTTTATCCTTAGAACCAACAACCGCAGCGTCATTCCCAAGAATTATATTAAAACGATCAGAGGGGAATAACGCCGTTGATGCGACTCCCGTAGGTTGAACCATATTAGTATCTTGGAGAGCATTAAGAAATGCAACAGACATCAGAGTTGAATAACTTTCTCCGGCGGGATACATATTTATCCAAAGACCTCCGATAACAGTTCCATAACGATTGTTTCATATGCAAGAGAAATATACTGAAAAATAACAGGAGAAGCTTCCGCAAGTGTTGTATCAAACCAGAATTTACCAGGATGAAATTCTCCTGTATTATTCCCCATAAACCATTGCTCATATCCTTCATGCACAGGAATGGCATAATCTAATACCGATTCTCTTCCGCTATGAGGATCAATCGCTTCGGAATCGGGGTCAACACAAACAAATTGTTCTAGTCCATTATCTTGCACAATATGAGAATCTAATAATGCAAGAGTACGTTCATATTCATGTTCTGAGTCTGTTGTTCCAGAACTAGCACCGTAAACACTATCAATGCATGCCTGTACAGCATGGTTCAAAAGCGTTACACCGGCCTCCTGAGCAATAGCAATAGTACGAATTGTCAACATTTCAGAAGATAATGCAATTGCAAACTTAGATTCTAAATCTTCTGGAATATCGCACTTAACCTGAAACATTATCGACCACCATTAGACATTGATGAAAAACTACCTTTTTCTACTGAAAAAATACGAGCAATTTGCTCATTACCCACTTCTGCTATCATTTCCCTAATTATATTATATGGTTGACCATAAACACTTACAATGATATCTGGTCGCGGTAATGTCGCATCGACCACAGGATAAACTATTTCTCCAGTTAATTGATTAAAATCCCACATCTTACAAAATAAAGTTCCATCCCCAACATCTTGTTTACCGAGATCAGCAATCAATTTGAGGAAATCTCCGCCTGCGCCGTATAATCCATGTCCCTGCTGAAGATCACCATAAATAAACACAGATGTTGCATATGGTGCTTGTGAAAAGGGGGGTTTTTGTGCCGCACCTCCCGATTGTGATCCAGTCAAATATCCTGTGCCATCACATATAGAGCATAATGCAGAGATTGATCCTCTCCCATTTTGAAAGCAATTCCCGCCAGTACAATTCAATGGAAGTGCGTGAATAAGTAATAACTTCTGAGGAGCAGTCTTCATTAATATTTGGGAAAATTCCCTTTGCGCTAGACTGGACCTATTTATTGACATTAGAAAATCCCGCCCCACGGAGAACCAGTTAAGGGAAGGGAACCATTGAACAATCCATCGAAACATGCTCTTCCTGCTTCACCCATGACTAAGTTTTCTACCACAGGACGAGCAAGAGAAAAACCTCTCACCATTCCGCTCGGTCTTACCATAGTTAAATATTTCTTATATTCGGTTTCCCACTTCATTGACTGATCTAACCAATCAGATGTTTTCTTCGAGTCATCGAATAATACCGCTCCTCTTCTAAGTTTCTGTGCCAATTCAATTTCAGAAGAAGATATTCCCTTACATGCTTCAGCGGCAGCACGAAATGATGCAATAAAAGTTGCAAGTTGATCAGTTGAAATATTACTTGAAGTATGCGAAGCATACGGATATAATGGACCTAAGTCTTGTGTCGTAATCATTACAGCATTCGCACAAGCAGTTGAAGCAAGAGAACTACCAAGACGCGAATATGTATATTGCGTAATGAACATCGAATTCAAATCTGGAGGAACAAGTGATCCCGTAAAATCAATTGAATCATAATTAAGATGATAATCAACATTAGGCCGAAACAAATAAGCAGAACCAGAAGCAGTTCCGCTTACAGATAATATTCTTGCAACTTCAAAACGCTCAAGTTCATAATATAATGATCCGTCATAAAAACGAGGATCGGAATAAGGGCGCTCCGGTAACTGGAGAACGGAACGCAATTGATCTGTAGTAAGTGTAATCATATCAATGCACTCCTTTCTAAAAAGAAAAGCCCTATGTATAAGATAGGGCTTTTGCTATTTACCCTACTTAAACGCAAGAGGCTTCGGAGGAACCTTTCCCTCTGCAAGAGCAGTTTGAACCGCTTTTACATGAGTAGAAACTTCCTTAGAGTTCCTTAAGTACGAGTCGGATTGTTCCGCTTCATCCAACAATTGACGATTCGTTTTTTCCGGCTTATCCGACGCATTGCGCCAAACAAGTTTCAAAGAGCGTTTTGCCCACGTATCAGGATATTTCTCTTGCATTTCATATTCTGGAACATAACGAATGACGCCAGTCTGGAGAGCAAAAAGCAATCCAAGGTGGATAGGGTCAATATCCATCGCATTAAAATCCCGTTCAATTTCTTCCAACAACCCAGACCGTTCATTTTTCTCAAGAACAATTTTAAAATGAGGAAATTGAACGGGCTCAGGAATTTCTTTAAATGCTTTGATCTCTCGACTAAAAGCATCAACAAATTCCACCTTTGGTCCTGGAACCTTAATATGCGTTTGCACATCGGGGAAACCACCTGGGGTAATACCTTGATAAAATCCGCCATTCTCAATAGAGATATGCGTCACACCAAGGGTATCAAGATTACGTTTTTCTTCTGAAGATAAAGACATTGAAAAATCTCCTCAAGTCAAGTAAAAATTAATGAACAACGCGAACAGCTTTTGAAGCCGTAATATGGACTACTTGTCCACCGACAACCATATCTCCTTCACAAACAAACGTATTTGTCGAACAGGTAAGAAGTAATGGGGAGGTTCCTGGAATCGGAACACTAATTTTAACCGGCGTACTGCCGACAACCGTTATACCAAAACCAGTTTTGCACGCAGTAAGAGCAAGAAGACCTAACAAGCAAAGGTATTTCATTTTATTTTCTCCTGTGGTTTTGTAAATGTATATACTTCTGGAAAGTTCTTTACAGCGGCACGTCCAACAGCATTACATGCTTGAATTGCAAACTCTGCTTCATCTTCTCGACAAACTCCCTTAACAATAGTAAATGCTAAGTCCATTTGTGATAATGCATTAACATTACCTTCATGTTTCATTGCCATAGATGTTTGCGTCCTTGTTAATGCTTCCATAATCTCTGCGAAAAGTCCTTCTGGTTTTTTATTATATTTTGCAGCGACCTGTGCCCATTCGTCTGCTGCCAATAAACAAAAATCAACAGCTATTTTTTCCTGACGATCATATGAATAATCGCATTGTGTTTCATGCCGAACAGTTAATTCTTTAATAGGAATTTCATTACGAGAAGCACCAAGAAGAATAATTGCTAAAATCGGAAATGCTAAAAACTTCATAAATAATCTCCTTCGATTAAAATCGAAAACATTCCTGCTCTCTTTTAATTGCATACCACCGAGAAGGTCGCAACTCCTCCACCCGCTATGACGCCAACTGCCCCGTATGTTAGCGTGACGGTCGTACTTGACGGAGCGGATACAGCAATTGAGTAGCCGATTCCGCCCAGCGCCGTAGCCTCGTCATTGGCGGTGCACCGCATTGAAGTATCCGGAACGTTGAACGTCGTCGTGCAGGAAGTGCCGCCCGCCGACACGGTGCACGATGGATCAGTGGCCGGATGCCAGGGGAATGTTTTTACGGTTCCGGGGCCAAAAACAGCCCCGCTTTGCGTGGTCAACGTACCGTTTCTGTCCATCCCGAGAGTACATGCGGTTGTCCCGCCGAACGTGTTCGTTGAGATTTGAAGAATCTCGCAGGTTATCCCGTTGAGCACGCCCGTACCTGCTCCGATGCCGTTCCCTGGATTATTGGTATAATCGACCCACATATACTCGCTAGGAGTGATTGTGGTTTGCAAGGCTTGGTATACACTAGCATGCATCTGGGAGGCGTAAATATCTGAGCAAACGCCGATATTTAAACCGTCAAATGTCATCCCTGTGGGAGGACCGAATGCGGTGCTGATAAAGGCAAAAGAGGTGCCGAAAACGCTAGAGCACTGTGTTCCAGGCTCAACATGCAGGCCACCTACAACGGCTCCCGTTGTAGGGGAAATATCAAGGAAGCCGTCGGTATTCGAAACCGACGAAACTGCTCCGCCCCCGCCTCCGCTCGATGGGGGCCATGATTGCGCCGTGACCACTGAATTAAGAACAACAACAAAACACAGAGTAATAAAAGATCGCAATAATATAATCATTTTACCACCACGTCAAAACATAGAATCCTGTTGCCGATGTCGATATAGCCGATATAGGGCCACGATATATGCCAACTCCATATAAAGTAAAGCACGGTTCTACGACCGTAGGAGATACTGTGACCGCAGGAAAGTGTTGCCAAAAAGGTAATCCTAGCGTCGCAGTTGTCCCGAAGTTGAAATAGGCATCAGACGTAGATGAATTACAAATCGTAAATCCATTTAATGAAGCATTTCCAGCAAACAACACAATCGACGTTATTGAAGCCGCTGCTGTTATCTGCGTGGCGGGAGTCACGGTTGTAGCCGGCGATACAGGTTGAATTGCTAACGGAGTTGGACATACGCCGGAAGAGACAACAATGCACGACACGAAATACGGCACTGACGTTGAATTTGGAATTGGCGTCGGCAAAGGCGGAAATGTAGGTGCTCCGGTTATCTGCACACAGGGAATTCCTAAATTACAAGTCGGAACAGGAATAGGAGTAGGATCAACGCTATGTACGTTCAATGTCGGTATTGCGGTCGGATGAACATAGCATATGCCTGCTCCGTCAGTTACACAGGGAACAGGAGTAGAACCACCAATCGCATTTACTTGTAATTTTCCATTAATGCATATAGGAGCGGTTACTTGTCCCGTCACTGCTGGAGTAGGAACAGGAAGACCAGCATTAAAACAAGGAATATTCGTCCCAAATGTTTGAGCCGAAACATTACCGACATGAACAAAGCCTAATAGGATTGCTAAAAACAGCAATCCTATTATTTTGAATTTTTGCATCTTACCAATACCCGTAGGTCACAAATCCCGCGAGAACAGGAGATGTTCCCCCCGCAATGATGCATAATTCCTTTCCACTTGATATATTCATTTGCATTCCAATACCACTAGAAGTAAATACACCAGTTCCTGCAAATGCACCAGTTACATTAATTGCACCAGTGTCACAGTCAGTAGATACTTTCGTACCATAAACTAATTTAAAAGTCGGTGAAGTCCCAGAAACAATTTGAACTTCGAAACCACATACATGAAGTCCAAGACCAACCAACGTACCATCAGATAAAAGAGTTGTTGCGGCTGTCGAAGAAGATATTGCAACAGAATATCCACAGCGAGAAAACTCAGGAACGGCCTGTTGGGCAACACCAGGAGAAAGAGAAATGCTTTGTGCTTGAGCAATACCACAGGTAATTGCAAGTAAGGATATAAGCGACAGAAGTTTCTTCACGTTCATTTCTCCTAGAGAACAGTTTCTAGTTTTAGAAGTCCATTTTCGTCAAAGCTTGTGTATACAACACAGCCGGAACATAACATTCCGTAACCTGACAACGCTCAATCTGTTTCGAAATGATCTTTTCTTCTTCAAGAAGAAGCGGTTGTTCGACAAACAATACTCCTGCGAATCCCTTTTGACCAGCAAGAATTTCATTATCGGGCATCTGCTTCGTAATAAACAAGTCAAGACCAAAGAAATGTGAAATCACGCCAGTTTCAAGAACTTTTGATGCCATTGGACCGGCATTCAGGTAATTAGAAACCTGGGGAATAAGAGCGAACTTACCATATGTGACTGGCGACATAACCGCGAAATCACCATGGTAATTACGATTCGCAATGTCCGTAACAATTTGCACAACATCGGCAAAAACCAACTGTCCAGCAGGCACACCGGAACCAACCGTATTCGATTGTGAAATCGAAGTCGGAGTCGCAATAGCCGCCTGGGCAGGCTGTTGACCATTTGCCAACTGTGCAGGGATACCCGTACGAAGCACATTAAGAATGTCCAAGTCTTTTTTAAGAGCCATGCGAAGACCAACGCGCATAAGATTCAACTGAATCAAAGGAAATTGCGTACGGCGTTGCTCTTCATAAGACCAATTAAGACCACGACCAATTTTCTTCACATAATGCGTACGACGGATGATAATACCCTGATCGTCAGGAATCGTTTGTCCTTGACCAAGTTCATAAACCTGACCAGCATCTTCAAACGTACGAATCACAATCTCGCCACGCTCAATCGGAATCTCCGTGACAACATTATGCATAACCATTGCATTCAGGTTTGCCATCAAAATTGTATCCAAGAACAATTCCGGTTGCATACCGTGCAATTCGTCAGAAGTCCAAAGTTCTTCTAAACGAAGCGTTTTAACATCCACTCCCATTTGCTGTTTCAAAAATGAAGCAGCACCATCATACCCAAGAGACTCCGCAAGTTCTCCAAGAGAGATGCCAGCTTCACGGCATTGTGCAGCAACTGAAGTTTTCTTGACTTTATCAAAAGCTTTCAGAGGGATGCGCTCGCCAATCTCCGAAACCAATTTCGTAACGGCTTCTTGAAGATTTATTTTTTTCAAAACTGACATTGTAGTCTCTCCTAGAACGAGAGGAATATTACTGAAATAATCTCCTATTATTTATTAGACAAGATTAACGAAAATCGAATCACCTTGAACAGCAGCAGTTCCAGCAGAAGAACCATTCTCAGCCGAACCATCATCTATAGGAAGAAACTGTCCAACACGATAAATCACATCGTCGGTTCCATCGACCCATTTAACAAAACCTGAAAAATTAGCAGAAACATCAGGTTTAACCCAATCTCCAACCATTAAGGCCCCACCAGCGTAAGAACGAATACGCCCACGCATAATATAAGAAACCTTCGTTCCCTGTGCAAGCTTAAAAGATGATAGATCATCAACAAGCACACCCGTATAAATCGAAGTCGAACCAGAAACTCCTGCATCATTCGGAGGAACCAATTTACCAGTCGTGTTATTAATATAAACTGGCATTCCACGCCACAATTGCCCGTATTGAGCACTCGAACCCGTTATCGGCACAACCGAAGAAGCATTCGTTGAACCAGCCAAAAGCGACGGATCAGGATACAAAGAATTAATTTGTGCAGTATGAGGATCAACTAAGACCCCGTTGACTCTCGGAAATTGTGCAGGCATTTGAATGCTCCTCTTATTATACTGCGAACTTAGGGCGAGAAGTTAAGCCGCTTACAGATTTCTTCTTGCCATCTTTCTCTTCAATCACTGTTCCAAGATTTTGTTTCGCTCTTTCCAACATTGATTGGTGCAATTCTTCAACCTTATTTTCACGAGAAGGTTTCTGTTTTGCAGAAAGACTAAGACGAATTTCCTGTACTGCATTAAAAGACAGAGATTTTAAGGTTTCAATATAATTGTCACGTTCCTGAAACTTCTTTAATCCCGTCTCGACAGCAAGCGATGCAGTTTCCTCTACGAACAGGGAGAAAATAGCATCGTATTGAGCCGCTTTTTCCGAATTCGCCTTAATTCTCTTTTTCGCTTCCGTAATAATCAATTGAACCTGTTCGGTCATTTTAGCGCGCAAATTCTTCACGGCCTCTTCATCTGTGTTAGATGAAGCCTCGGAACGCCCGCAGGCAGGACAATCACCTTCTATAAACAAAAATGATTCTTTTGTATCATCATCGCCTTCCGGTGGATCAGCCTTCTTCTCTTCTTCGTCGTCTTTATCTTTATCCTTGGAATCTTTTGATTTTGTCCCAGGTTTCTTTTGGTCAGGATTAGACTCTTCTTCCTCTTTAGAATCCTTAGATTTCGTACCCGGTTTCTTTTGATCTGGATTAGCTTCTTCCTCTTCTTTCTTTTTCTTCTTATCATCGTCGTCACCGTCATCAACGACATTATCCTTTTTCTCGGAGTTCAAAGACTCTTTATCGTATTTTTCATCCTTTTTCTTTGATTCCTTACAAGAATTGCAATTAGCAGAACAAGAACCTTCATGTGATTGATGACCACACTCTCCACATTTAGACTCTTTCTTATCGTCTTTCTTTTCAGAAATTAAAAGACCAGCTTCTTTTGCCAATTCAAATATTGTCTTCAATGCGGGATCAGATGATTCGTTTTTCTTAGCCATGATATTCTCCTTCACTTCTTTTGAACCACCTAATGCCTCACTAAGAGAGGTCATTGTATAATCTTCAACTTCATCAGGTTTTAATACTCTAGCATTTATCGAACCAGGACAAGCAACAACCGATAGTTCTAAGGGTTCAACTCTATGGTCCCCGGTCGACATATAACAAATTTGTTTTCCATATTTATTCCCAGGTTGATGATCGAAACATATAATTTTTTCATTTTCTTCAGTTTTATCATCACTCCATGATGCAAATTGTTTTTCATCTATAGAACAAAAAATTCCTTCAGCAACCGCAACATGGATAGAAACTTCTCGTAAAACACCAGCATTTAATTTATTAATAAAAGAATCTATAACAGGGTCAACGCCTTCAACTGCAAATATCCATCCAAGAGTCCCAATTTCACCATCGGGAGTTTTAACCATCTTTGCATCATATATGCGCGCTACTTGAGAAGAAGCTTGAAGAGAATGATCTGCCTGTCCTAACAAACCTACATTCCCAACCCCAGTTGAATTAAACAGAACCGTTCTTCCAAACCATCCATTTAAAGATTTCTTTTGTGTTTTTGCTGTATATATGACTAAATTCCTCGTAGGAGCGGTATCAATCATAATAACAGGAAAAGTATGAATTCTTTCTACGTCTATATCTTCTCTTATCCATTTCCGAATCTTATTAAGATGAGAAGACGGAATTTTCTGTCCTGAAGCAGATTCTTCAGCCAAAATAGTAGAACCAATTAAATCACCAGATTCTTGTAGCGATTTAATTGTTTCTTGTAATTTCGTCTGAATATCAGGCATTATTTTTTCTTCTTTTTATCTTCAGTTTTTTTAGGTTTCTTATTCTCTTTATGTTTATCTTTATTCTTCGCCATAATAAAAAATCTCCTAATTAATCATTATTGAATATAGAATAATCTCCTAAATAATTTCCCTGTCACAATCCTGAAATTAATCCTCTTCTTCTAATTGTGCAAGCGCCCATTCCGTAATCGCAAATTGTTGCCGGGAATGTCTTTTCCCTCTTGGGCGATTATCCTTATCGGGAACCTTCGTTCCATCCTTTTTAGGACCTTTTGTTCTTACCTTAGAACCAGAACCTCCCGGTGCTCCTCCGTCTTTTACTCCTGTATTATCGACCGGAGGAGGAATTGCTCCTGGTTTTGCAGCTTTTTTAACAGGACCGTCTGGATGATGAGCGGTTGCCTGTTGTGCAGCAGTATCTTGGTCGATAAATCCATTATCTCGTTTTAATACCGCATTATTCGCAACATATTCATCAGTCTCAGCATGTTTCGCAGTCATCTCGGGATCAAGATCGTCGTAAGCAAGAGTAATTGGACCACATCCCCAGTCTTCTTCTATGATACGAAACATAGGTCGGAACATTACGTCTATTTCATGCCGAAGATCATAGGCGGTATAACAAGCAACAGTCCAATGTTGTTGAGAATCATAAGGGTTTCCTTTAGAATCAAGCCCCATAATCGCCGGAGCAAAAGGAAGAACATAAAATAATTGCTCTTCAATATGTTTTTGTGTAGAAGAGAAGTCTAATGCATGTCCTTGTGGACCAGCGTAAGAAACAACAACATCGGGAGTTGTCACAAAGTTATCTGTTGGTCGCATTTGTGAAATTTGTGTTTTTAAATCATCCCTAGACTTATCAACTTGTTCTTGATTCATTTGTTCATCGGGCGAAAACGTCACGACAATTCTTGGCAAATGTTGATGAAGCATTTCTGCAAGATCACGTTCCATTTGTAATTTAAGCCTTATTGCGAAAGGCAATGATGCACCAAGAGGTTCGCCGTATGCATACCATCCAAATGACCGCTGTATTCCACATAATACTTCGTCATATAGGTAAATTGTAGGTGTATGCGGCGTTCCACCAAGAATAAACTCAGAGGGACGATGCAATAATTGAACATATCCCTCTGTCGCTAAATGGTCATTCCTAAGTTTACGAATAGCATTTGAACGAATAGGACGAATAACCTCTAGGGTTGTTCTCCCGTCTTTAATTTTCGTCCATTCTGGTTTTTTATAACAATTACCGAGGGAGAAAAGATCAACCATTGCATTACGAATAGACTCTTTCAAATTTACATTCTGATTATACATCAGTAATTCATTTAAATCTCGTAACACATCTGGATCGTCATTTGCAATGCGAAATCCACAAAGAGCAGTATCGACTAATTTATTTACCTGACCAGACATAAGGGAAACTGCTGCTCGCATTTCGTCAAAAAAAGCAAGATCATGCAAAAGAGGTTCCCAGTACCATCCGAACGCAGACATTAATGTTTGTTCTGATTGATTACCAAATCCAGCAATAGTCGAAATAGGAAGACGCAATTTTAAATTCTTGCCTACTCCCTTTTTCTGTGCAACAGTGGAATTCTTAATTTGTTCTGATAATTCAAAAAATCTTCTTTTTGTTATATTCTCCATAAAAGCAGAAATATCACGTTGAAAAGAATCCTGACTACTTTTCAGGACCTCAAAATTAAACTTTTTTCTTTCTTGTTTAACATTATTGTTTAATTTAGAAGGCATTTCATCTCCTAACAATATCCATGTTTTCGCGCCAACCACTAATAGATGGCCCTCTACCTCGTGACATTGGCATTTGTGATACCCAATAGGCACAACCAGCTAAAGCATCTGTAAAATCCTTTGAAGCCCCCAGGCTATGATCTACTTTCTTCCAGTTGATTAGGCGTAATCCTCTAAATTCCCGATAAGCAATCGCCACAGGGTCCTCTGATTCTTCCCAATCTTCTTTTTTCTTCACACTTGCAGGAGGAGTAATATAAAACCTTTCGTCATAAATAAACTCTTTTAAAGTGTCATATGCCTTCGTATCACGATCAACCGATAATGTTTGAGCAATTTCCTCTTCTTTAAGAGGCTGACCCCAACGATCTTTAATAATTCTCTTCCCTAACAACCTCTGCATTGTCTGAATAGAGTCCCTTGATTGCCATCCATCATATGATAAGGCCCAAATTTTGTGTCCACGATCACGAAGAAATAATATCTCCTCACGAATATCTGCAAAATGAACTTCTTTTCTACCTGACGCAGAATTTCTTGGTTTAAAATGCTTCAAAAGAGAAACTACCATTGTAGGCATCGTTATTTTAAGCCATTTCTCCTTAGCAAGACCACAGGAACTACAAACTTCATATCGTTCGTCCCAGGGAGCATTTGCTCCACATGGACATTTCTCCTTTATGATCGGATTTCCTTGTGAAGCAAGAGATAAGGCGCATTTATCAGCATTTAAAGCTAAATCGACATGAATACAATATAATTTTCCTGGGATGCCTTGGAAAAACGGATCATAAATCCCATCTTCATCTATCGGAGATTTTAATGTTCCAAGTTTTACAGAATTTGCAACGCACTTCAGAAAACGATCAGGATATTTTACCCACCCATCCTCAGAAAACGGAGGGTTACAATTATGAGCAATTAATCCATTTGCATAAAACATGTGATTTGGCATATCTAATAAATCATAAACATCCTGAATTCCAGAATCCTCAATTGAAACAATAATATCTGGATAATATTCTAAATGAGTTGGTCGAACCCATTTACATTCAGGAGAATTCAATAATTCAATTCCTCTATTTTGTTTTCTATTGGAAATAAATCCAATTTCTTTAAAGAATTGTCTACTCCTAACATGAGATAATTGAATTGTCCAAGAAGTTTTAGTTCTTGCATTTAAAGATTCATTCCATTTACCTTGGTGTTGTCTAATTGGACAAGTTATTCCAAATAATCCTAATAATAATTGGACTTCTTTAACTAAATTAAAAGAAACACTTGAATAACTACAGTCTAATTGTTTATTAACACATCCGTCGGCTTCAAATAATCCTCGTAAAAATGCAACAACAACATCTTTTGTTCCTTGCATAACCCAAGAAGGCACTCTTTTATTCCATGCCATTTTATGACCTTCTAATAAGGTGAACCATCTATTATATGCATCTTGATTTCTTAGTCTTATACCTGTGCAAGTTTTTTTACCACTCAATGTTCGAACAGCACTAACATTAAAATTTTCTCCTAATTCTAGGAGAAATCCCATATGTCTTTGAATTAAATCCATATCTTGTGTTGCATAAGCCCATCCACATTCTGGTTTTTTATTATTTTCGTTCCCAACCCATCCATCTCCAACCATTTGTCCGACTAATTCGGCAATTCTTAAATCTTCTTCATAAGAACCAAATTTCTGCTCATTTTGACAAACACTTATTTTATCACCAATTTTATAATCTTCTAATTTTTTCCAATTTTGATATTCATCTAATAATAGATGATCCACAGTTGTCTCAATTTCATACCCTAATAATGTTTTTAATCTAAAAGTTTGTTTTTTTCCTTTATAAATTGAATTATTAGAGTCCTTAATTAAAGTTAATCCTCCCCACCAATCATTTACTAATGTATTTTCACCAACACACGCATACATCGCATCTGCTAATTCTGGATTCTTTTCATAGTCTTCATTAAAATGTTCTCTTTTTCTTGAAGGATTAACCTCCCAGGTTGCATATGGACCAGAAACAAAACCCTTATTCGCTTCTTTATTTTCAGCTAATTTAGTCTCAATATAATCATCTTTATAGCGAGGATATGAAATTATCAATACCTTACCAGCATTAGGAAACCGAGAGTTCACAGAACTTCTTAATACCTTATAAATAGCGTCAGCAGCACGATCAACCTTGACACCATCCTTTCTTGTTTGTGCCTTAATTGTTTTAGAATCCTTAAATGCAGAGGCTTCATCCATAACGGCAAATATTAAATTTTGTCCTTCAGCCGAATCTCCATCTGTTGAGGTAGACACAAGGGTAATTTCATTGGGAAAATCAATACGAGATTTTTTAATATCAGGTTTTTGCTTCATAAACCAAGGAGATGCTTTAATTAATCCTGTTAATTGTTTAAAATAAACATAAATTGCCTGTTCGGCAGTATATGCAATATTACATAATTGAATACCAGTTCCCTTAGCAAGTCCATAATAAATATATGGATTCCTAAGACACAATAACCAATACACACACCTTAATGCACATAAAGCAGAGATAAAGTCTTTCCCCGAACCTTTTCCCCATTCACATACTCCTTCAGTATAAGGATTAGTTTTAGGATTATAATCCCCCATAGCTTCCAGAACTTCATATTGAATTGTAGAAAGACGAATCTCTAATCCCATATACTCAGGAGCATATAACCATGTTTTTAAATCAACAAACTTTTCCTTAAAAACTTCATCAATTACTTCATCTTCGTCTGGTAATGCCGCCAAATAATCATCAAGAGAGGTCATTAATTTCGATGCTTTAGACGAAACATTATCAATATCAAGATACGTGCGATTCTTTTTCCTCGCTCCGCCACCTAAATGATGCCCATCAACTCCACCTGGATTACTAGGCATTTAATTTACGTCCTTCAAAATTTTCATACTCACCTTCGATTGTTTCTACTTCAATATTAGAAAAAGTGTCCTCAGAAGCCTTTAATGCTTTCAGTTTGCGAACAATCTTCGATTGTAACTCAGGAGCACACTCTTGAATCGCCTGAAGAACAAGCATTGTTGTTTGTTCTGATTCTTCTAAGCGAACCGTAACGTCCATCGTTTTTGCATACACACCAAGAAGTTTTCCTTGTTGTTCTGTTAAGTCGGTAATTTTTGATGATAAAGCTAAAGAAAGACGAGAGTCACGAGGACCATATAAAACTGGACCTAATTCCCCATTATCTAATCTCTCGTGTAAAGGAGAACCCATTTGATCCAATTGAACAACCCATTCGTTCGCATAATCTAGTTGTTTTTGAAGCAAGTCCTGTTGAAATTTCAAAGATTTTAATAACTCACCAGTTCTTGCAACAGTATCCTTTAAATGTTCCCCAACGTCTTCCCATTCTTTTGTCGCATGTGAAATCGTGGCAACATCCTTTTTTGCCTGTTCGATACTATATTCCATTGTTCTCGCTATGGCGTAATGAGAAAGACCTCCAAGGTGAAGACGCATTACCTGCTTGAGTCTTGCTTGGAGTGAGAGAGTTTTTGCCAACTTATATTGAGTCTTCGCCATTAAATAATATCCCCTGGCAGATTATAAGATAGTCAATTAGTCTTTTATTGCTTGAGGAGTTAGCCAATCCTCCTTCGTAAATATATATTCATCGAATTTATTAATTATGATCACAGGTAAAGTCAATGCTGGAATGATGGGGAAATAACTCTCATTTTTCTTAATTGCATTATTGGTTTGCTTTTGTAAATATTTCATCCTTGCAGATTGACTAGATTTGAAAACTTCAATAATATCTTTCTTTTCTACCGGACCAATTGACGTTCCAATTGATTTCTGCTCAGGACGATCAACATCAATGTATTGTGAACTTAGATTTTCAGACAGAAACTTCTGAGCTGGAATTATCTCAATTGTTCCATGTGATAAATGATATTTTTCAAAATCAGTTGTCGTTTCATTATCAATAGTAGTAAATTTACCTTCTTTACAAAAGTGACAAACAACATAGCAACCTTGTAGCAATTCTTCAATTCCCATAAATCACCAACCTTCCCTACGAACATAAAAATTATTAAGTCCGTCAAAATAAACAAAATCATATTTACATATCACTCTGACATAACTATCCCAAGAGTCTGATTTTACATCCGATAAGGGAACAGTCGCTTCTATACAAAGCACCTTTGGACGATATTTTGCCCAATTACCAGAATAAATAACTTCCGCTTCATATCCTTCAACGTCGATTTTCAGAAAATCTATTTCAATTCCTTGTGCCCATGTATCACAGATGCTCTCTAATGTAAAAACCTCAACATCCTGTTCATATGAGTTACGACCTGCACAGGCATTATCAGAGTTTTGCTTATGCAACGTACTCAATCCAGTAATCTCATGTCCATTACAAACAACTTTCATTGTTTGTTTACCAATATTTTTACCAATAGCACAATTCAGATTAATATCTTTTGCACGAGCGGGATAAAAATTATTCCAAAGACGTGTAACAGGTTCGATATTAATGCCAGTAAACCCTAATTCTTCGTAAAAGAATCTCGTCACGGATTCCTTATTGGGGTCCCATGCACCTACATCTATGTAAAAACCCTCTCGATGTATATTTTCTCCACCGAGAAGTTCACATATCTTTTGATCTTCTTGTCGTTGTCCGTAAAACATTAGTTACCTTTCTTATATTTCTTCAAATAATTATTAATTTCTCCACTATTATTGTTTTCCCAAAACAACCAATTTTTATAAATTCTTTCGCAACTAATTCCATGAATTGAAACATTTGGATGAACATTAATATGATTTGGCATTATTTCCTTTAATAAATTTATATCATTTAATGTAAGCATATTTATTTCCCCTTAATTTCCTTCAGACAATTCATTTGGTTAAATGAAATCCCAATTCTTATGATTAATAAATTTAAATTAATGTTAATAGAATTTTGATTGATTTTATCAATTGCAATATCTAACCCAATTAATATTTGAAAAACATTTTTTATATTTTCAAACGAAAATAGTTTTATTTTAAACTAAAAATATGGAGTTTTATTCGGAAAACAAAAACATATAAAACTCTCTTCATTGAGTCCTATTTGCATCCATATATTGCGAAAACCAATTTTAAACATTATTCACATACCTTTATATCGAAAATTCCAGATGAATAAATTAACTTTAAACAATTATCACATGGTTTCTTAGTAATATACATCGTTGCTCCATCGCAGGAAATACCACGCCTTGCACAGTCTGCGACGGCATTAAGTTCTGCGTGGACGGCGATTAAGCAATGTGTGATGCCATCTATCATATATAGGTCTTTCTTCGCGAGATATTCTGGAGGCGGGGGCGATCCATGAATCCATAACATATCCTGATTCCCATGATTGCAATGTTTTCTACCAGCAAGAGCACCATTATATCCCGTAGCAATAATCCTTTTATCCTTAACAAGTACACAACCAACTTGTGCGCGTGAACAGGTTGCTCGCGTACTTACAAGTTTCGCAAGATCGAAAAAATATTCATCCCAAGATTTTCGTTCCATATTAATTCTCCGAAGGACAACTGCAACTTGGTTCAACCTCTTCTTCAAATTCATTAACAGTTTGGTACAACTGGTCTACCTGATAATGAATATTTTCCAACTTCTGATACAAGTAATACACAAAAACACCAATGCCAAAACCAAATGCAATATTCATGATTTTTTCATCAATTCAATAGTTAAATCTGGATAATACCCATTATAACCAAATCCCGGACACTCTGTAAATCTCACAATTTCATATTCTTCCCATTTATTATTTACTTCAATAGAAATAATGTCCCCAACTTGAGCACCATTAACCAATTCTCCAATATTCATCTCAGGCTCCCATATCTACGTCATCAAAGTAAGCATCTTCTTTTGGTTCACACTTATGATCTGGAAATAAAAATTTCTCATCATTGAAGTAAGAATCTTGTAATTTAATCCGATTCTGTACTTCAACATCAATCATTTTCTTTATTGAAAGTGCATACTCTTTATCATTTTCCATACTAAACTCCAATCTTGACTAAACGAGAAATTGTTATAGGAAGAAACAAACACCCTGTTCGTGTCGTTTCCCCCCTGATATTAAGAGATTCGGCAATATATTTGTGCGTTTTGCCAGCTTTTCGCATTCTTATTATTTCCGGCAATAAATCAGAATATGCTTCTTTCTTGTTTTGTTGGTTCCTTTGTGAACCACGCTTATTCCCAAGTACTCTTCCAACACAGGATAAATTATTCCTACACTCTGGACGATGTGTTCCTAATTTAATTCCTCGTTGTTTTAAAGCACATAAAGCAGACTTTGTTCTTTCGCTAATTACCTTAGCTTCTTGTTCCGCCATAATTGCCATAATCTGAATTGTTATACGATTTGCAAAAGGCATATCACAACAAATAAATTCTAGTCCAGAAGCATGTAAAAGAGATGTAAAATATACTGATCTTGAAAGTCGATCAAGCTTTGCTATTATTAATGTCGCTCCGATACGTTTACAATGTCCAAGAGCTTTTTGAAGAATGGGACGATTATCTAAATTATTTTTCGTTCCTGTTTCAATTTCTGTATAAGAACGCATTAACACGATATTATTACCCGCACAATAACGCTGGACAGTTGATTCTTGAGCCTCAAGACCAAGATGACTATCGTCTTGTTTTTGAGTACTTACTCGATAATAAGCAATAAATTTATTACCAATCATATAAAATCCTGATTGCGTCATTAGGAGGAATAATTCCTTTTATTAACGCCTTAGTAACTGCTTCTGTCTTTGATTGAACATGAAGTTTGCGATATATTTTATTACAATGATTTTTAACTGTCGATTTCTCTATAAATAATCTCTTTCCAATTTCTTGGAAATTTAATCCCTCACATAACATAATTAAACCTCGCATTTGTTGAGACGATAAACAAAGATTTCGGTTGCGATTTTTATTAATATATTTTGTTTTTATTTCCTTCCAATCTTCTCTATTCATTTTTCTTCCTTCCGTAAGGAAGGATCATTTAATTTAAATTGTCTAAAAAAGACATTATCTTGTACACTATTAAACAATACAAAAGTATCTCCTGTGGTATTATCTTTTTGAACAATTATCCCCTTACCATAGGTATTATGCATAACACGATCAGATAAATTGAACTTATCCATCTGATAAAGACTATCGGGAATTAATTGCCCTTGTGTGTTCCCATAAAATGTTTTTATAATAGGTTCTCTATAAAATTCGACTTGAAGAGGATCAGATTGTAAAACAATTCCTGGTCCCCAAATTTTATGCTTCACACGCAATCCTTCGTGAAATTTCATTGTTTATGTACCCCATCTAATGCATTTTTTAAAACTAACTGAAGCATCCCAACTTGCTCAATCAAGTCACAACCATGGTGTGAAATCGTAAGCTGCCCGCCGTTATTATTTTGAGTAATAAGAATAATTCTTGTTTGATCAGTAGAGTTCTGGATATACTCTATCATTTTTTGTTTAATAATTATTCTCCGACCTTCATTTTCTAGGCTCATATAACACTCCTAAAAGATTTCGCCGCTAAGAGTTTTCCCGACCGACATATACTATATAGAGAATACATAGTACATTTTCTATTTCTATTTCTTTATTTTTTCAGATTTATACCTAAATTATATTCGAACAGGAATTATTTTACAAGACAAGATTTATTATGTTTGTGTTAAGGATTATTTCCACTTACAATATCCTAATATATCAAAAAGCAAATAGACACAACATAAAACAACTTGATTCCAAATGTGGAAAACAATTAATGGCGGTAACAAAAATATACAGGAGAATATAAAGAAAAGAAAGCCGTCACGCTGCTCCATTGCTATGCGATACGCGCCAATCATAGAAAAAATATCGCCGATCCACCCTAATATTTCCATATTATTTAATATAGGAGATGTGTCACATTTATATAAATCTCATTTAAAGAGAAATAAAAAGAATTCCCGATTACTCAAGAATTCTTGTCACAATCTTGTTACTTGCAAACTATCCGAAAATAATCTGATTACGCGAAAACTGTGACATTTATATATTATCATATGTGTCAAGTGTGTCACGTTCCTGAAGTACATTTAATAAACGAGTTTTCCTGCGACGCGGGGTAGGCCCTGAAACGCCAGCATGACCCCACCCCTAAAACATGGGGCAGAGACTCGTGCCCGCACATAATCAAGCACAGGCGGCGCGAGTAATACGCCACAGTGAGCACGGGCAGCACCTTCTACAATGTCCATCGTAGAAGGTGTTTTTTTCACGTTTAATCGTAGCGGGGCCGCGCTTTAGGCCTGGAAGCGAGACCCCCCATAATGATACCCTAATCACCCTCGCTGGTGAAAACGGACTACAGGCCCAGGAAATCATTGGACTTTCCGAGTGGAGAGCGCGAACGACATACACCCAGCACTCTCCCACAGGAGCGTGACATACAAAAGGTGATCCTCAGGTAGGACAGGATCGTGACATAATAATAACTATTCTTATGTTTGTGATGTTGAATATTGTAGAACAACACTCACAAGGTGTCTCTACATTAAGAACGCTGCTCCTCCAGACGGCGTTCTTTTTCACGACAACCAAAAAAAGCCTCCCGATTGAGAGAGGCTTTTTGAAAATAGAGATAGTTTTTAGGCAGAGAAAGATTCCTATTCCTCCTCGATACAATAATCAAGATCGGCAATCCCATAGTCGAGCGCCGACGATTCACTGTCAGCTTGCACGGTTATTTCTTGCTTTGGTATATATATGATATACGTTTTCATGTCGTTTCTCTCTTTCTGTGAGAGTGCTTGTGCTTATAGTATCGACCGGGTTTCTAACCTACTTTAGCGGGTTCCTTGTGCCCATGTGTAAAATTCCTGTGCGGCGAAAAGTCGAGAACCTTACGCTTGCGAGGGTTGACCTAGAGACAGGAATGTGACATACTGTCCGGAGTCTTTTCTATTTTTACAGTACTGTGACAAATAATCTCTTGTTTTTTAATCTCGATATGAGACAATCTCTTCGGACCCATCCTTGCCCGAACCCTCCGCAGGCGAAAAAACAAGCCGGGAGGGTTCATTATTAAGGGATATATATATGTTTATCGGATATGTAAAATAAAAACCTCCCGTACGAGAGAGGCATTTGTAAGGTGAGCCCCAGGGACATGCGTCCAATCCGATCGGGATCTAGTCCTGATACCACGCATACGCGGCCTGCGGAACAAGGGCTCACTGCTATTATACATCGCACACATATCCTGGCAATACCTTGCTCGTAAAGGATTCTTTGCGCTTGCCTCGTGTACAATCGGATACAGTCTGCCGATAGAATGGTATACTCGCGACATCGAGGAGATCTTATGAAAATCAAGTCGAAGTGTAATCACCTGTGGCAGGATGGAGGGGATTCGAATTACCACAGCGACGGCTATATGACGCATTACGCGGTCTGTGCATGGTGCAGCATACGGCGCAGGCAGACCGTCTGCGTCGCGGTGGGCGGGCCTGATACGATAGGCACGGTCATCGCGACATCGTACGGTAGCGCGTCATGAGTCCAATCTACACGAGGTATGTATGGGGGCGGCACGTCACTGCGTCTGCTGCGGATGTTTTTTTTGACGCTCCGAGCGGCAAAAAAATGCCCCACTACCTCCATACGGAGCGATACCCGATACTAGCAGACGGCACGATCGACCTCATTGCGCCCGACAAGGGATACGCCATCCCATCCCAGGCACGGAGCGCGTAGAAAACGTGTCCAGAAAAGAATATAAGAAGAGGCGCTCCGTTCAATGCATGGGGTGCGAAAAAATGACGACGCCTGCACGTACTCTCTGTGCCGCGTGTCGGCGCGACATGGGAATACGATGATAGGAGCGTCACTCCTCCTTATAGGTGAAGACGAAACGTCCGCTGTCGAAATCTTGCCGAACAGACAAATCCGCATCGGCATCGAAGCCGCAAAAAGGAGTAAAATCATGCACATAACCCTCAAACAACTCAAGCGACTCGGTGCGTGCGAAACCGAACTTCTCAGATTCAGGGCCTATTTCGGCGACTCAGTCGCACTCACGCGCGACGTATGCGTCGGACACGCAAGGGATTTTTCGTTTTCGTGGGCGGCTGCCCATCTCTTGAGCGCAAGCGGGTGCGCCGCATACCAGGAGAAGCGGGATACGATCGATGCCGCATACCGGGAGCAGATGAATCCGATCGACGCCGCACGCCGGGAGCAACTAGCTACGCTCGACGCCGCATACCAGGAGCAACTAGCTACGCTCGACGCCGCATACCAGGAGCAGCGGGATACGATCGATGCCGCACACCGGGAGCAGTTGGGTCCGATCAACGCCGCACGCCGGGAGCAGATGGCTAGCCTGTTCTTCGACCTCTATGCACGTTGCTCATAGGTGATTATTGTTCCATAATTGCCTTCTGTCCTTCCGCCACGGATGGACTCGGCACTCAATTCCTTCATTTTATGCCCCCTTGCCAACAGGTCTGATATGCTCGTATACGAGAGTCCCTATCGGGCCATCGCTTTGGTGGATCGCGATCACGACGCACCTCTCTCACGGGATGCCCCGCATAGGCAGCAACAAGAATAGTGTGTCATAGTGCCGCCGTGGGAGCTAGAGTCGGCGGAATCTCTCCATGAGTGCTGGCATCTCATCATGGTATTACTCATAATAACCACAAACCTCGATTTGTCCAAGTAATTTCTTAAAAGAATGTTCTTTTTTTCGCCGCGCCTGTTGGAGCACGTAAGATTGTTTCCCTCGTCCATTAGATTGTTTCCCTCGTCCCTTAGATTGTTTCCCTCGTCCCTTATTGTCTTCTGGTTCCATGGCACACCTCATGGGTCTCCAATGAGGAATAATCACGCAAACAAACACCTGCGAAATCAAGATGGAAGCGGGCGCTCATGCGCGCCTCGGCTATGGCCAAACTCCGAGGCGCGTCAATTTCGTCGAGGATCCGTTTTACCCGTCGGCGGTTTTTAGTCGCCAGGCGCACCGCCTGCAAATAGGAGATAATCCTAGACATGACGATCACTCATCGGTTCGGCCTCGCAGAGGGAGACCGTCCTGTCGTCTATCATGTCAGCGGGGGTCGTCGCGCGAATCGCTTCGAGGCGTTCGGCGGGGGTCATATCAGCCCATGTTTTCTGTGTCATATTTTCTCTCTTTCTAATTATTGTATCGGCATTATAGCGCAAAACTTTAGGATTGTGACATCCATATTTTGTAAAGAAAACGCAATAAAAAACAATAGACAAATATATCAGAAAACATAGAATATATCAGGAAAGGGAAAGTACCATGGAAAACTTCTTGCGTTGCGAAATATGCAACAAGAAAATGAAGTTCGCCCTTCAGGGTGTGAAAAATGAAAACGGATT
>Ga0137378_10000031_pt1 | contig 71053 bp, 69 predicted proteins | sample SagtaG_21_FD_104813 | JGI IMG/M metagenome (GOLD analysis project Ga0137378, IMG submission 104813) | Vadose zone soil microbial communities from Sagehorn Ranch, Mendocino, California, USA - Sage2_L_60_16 metaG | ecosystem: Environmental > Terrestrial > Soil > Vadose zone | place: USA... | reverse complement strand
GTCTTCACCTCGGCAGTCTTAGTAAGCGGAAACGGAAACTATGTCTCGGCAGCCTTCACCCCTCCTGGCGTAGGTGTCTACAACTGGGTCGCTTCCTACAGCGGGGATGCCTACAACAATCCCTTTACCGCGGCCTGCGGGGCGGTCGGTGAAACTCTCACTGTTCAGCCAGCAAGCCCCAATATCATTACGCAAGTCTCGCCCTCGACGCTCACCCTGACAACCAACGCCGGTTCGGCAGCAGACACTGCCACCCTGTCATCGGGTTTCAACCCGACGGGCACGATCACCTTCGCCGTTTATTCAGGCCTCACCTGTACTGGCAATCCAATATTAACCAGCGTTGTGAACGTTAGCGGAAACGGAAACTACGTCTCAGCCCCCTTCACACCACCAAGCGCCGGCACCTATCAGTGGGTTGCAACATACACCGGCGATTCCAATGACAACCCGTTCCTCAGCCAGTGCGGAGCCACCGGCGAAACTCTGACCGTTCAACCGGCCACCCCAACAATTGTTACTCAAGTTTCGCCCAGCACGGTCATTCTGACCACGAGCGCCCGTTCAGTCACCGACGCCGCAATCTTGTCAGGGGGATTCGGGACTCCCCAGGGCGCGATAACTTTCTCAGTCTACTCTTCCAATCAGACTTGCGCTGGCACCCCCCTCTTCACCAGTACTGTAAGTGTGAATGGAAATGGGAACTACGCCTCCGCTGCCTTCACTCCCGCGGGAGCAGGGACATACAATTGGGTTGCAGCCTACAGCGGCGACGCAAACAACAAGGCCTACACAGCTCCCTGCGGCGCAAACGGAGAAACGCTTGTTGTCCAGCTAGCCAGCCCCGGTATTGTTACCCAGGTCTCACCCTCAACTGTCACTCTTCAGACCAGCGCGGCATCAGTCACGGATACTGCCAGCTTGTCAGGAGGCTTCGGCACCCCGCGCGGCACAATCACCTTTACCGTGTTCTTTACAAGCGCGACTTGTTCTGGCAGCCCAATCTTCACCTCGACTGCCAAGGTTAATGGAAACGGCAACTATCCCTCAGCGCCCTTCACGGCGCCTGGCGCAGGCACTTACAACTGGGTCGCCATCTATAGCGGGGACGCCAACAACAATCCATATGCAGACCTGTGTGGCGCTAACGGTGAGACGCTCATTGTTCTGCCAGCGAGCCCAACAGTCGCCACATCTGTCTCACCTTCCACGACTACTCTGACGACGACAGCCGGGACGGCCACTGACACCGCAACACTATCAGGAGGTTTCGGCACTCCAGTCGGGATTCTTACCTTCAGCGTATACTCTGCGAACCAGTTCTGTACGGGAGGAGCTCTCTTCACCTCCGTTGTCTCCGTGAACGGGAACGGCAACTATGCGTCGGCAGCCTTCACACCCAGTAGTGCGGGAACGTACAACTGGAGAGTCGTCTACAGTGGAGATGCGAACAACAACCAGTTCACCGCCCCTTGCGGAGCAAGCGGAGAGACACTTACAGTCCAACCTGCCAACCCCTCAATCACAACCCTAGTTTCACCCTCATCCATTACTCTCGGAACGAGCGCAGGTTCAGCGGCCGACACTGCCACCCTATCGGGGGGCTTCGGCAGCCCCAAGGGCACGATCACTTTCACGCTCTTCCCCGCAAACACAAACTGCACCGGCAACCAATTGTTCACCTCGACAGTGACGGTGAACGGGAACGGCCATTACCCCTCGGCACCCTTCAGCCCGACAGGGATCGGAACTTACCAATGGGTGGCGTCGTACAGCGGGGACGCCAACAACAATCCGTACACCAGCCAATGCGGTGAGGTAGGGGAGACCCTGACGGTTCTATCAGCCAGCCCATACATCGTGACATCAATTTCACCCTCAACAATTGCTTCCACTGATTCCACAGTTGACATGGCAACTCTGTCAGGCGGCTTCAGCCCTACAGGAACAATTACGTTCACCGTATTCCCACAGAACACTACATGCACTGGAAGCCCCATATTCACCAGCACGGTTAGTGTCAATGGAAACGGGAACTATGTATCCGCGCCCTTCTCTGCGCCGAGCATTGGAGTCTACAACTGGGTCGCCTCCTATAGCGGCAATCTGAACAACAACCCGTTCACTGCTCCATGCGGAGCCAGCGGAGAGACTCTGACAGTTACGATTGCAGCACCCTCCATCGTCACTTCTGCAACACCTTCAGTAATCACCATGGCCGGTTCGAACGGCTACACCTCGGCACTATCGATTGGGTGGGCTAGCGACACTGCCACATTGTCACGCGGGTTCAACCCCTCTGGCACGATTACCTTCAACGCATACTATGCCAACGCGACCTGCAGCGGCACTCCTCTCTTCACCAGCACTGTTACTGTCAATGGAAACGGGAACTACGCCTCAGCATCCTTCATACCTCCAGCTGCCGGCACTTACAACTGGGTGGCGAGTTACAGCGGCGATTCTAACAACGGTGGCTACACTGCTCCCTGCGTCGTTACCGGCGAGATTCTGACCATCAATAAAGCCAGCCCGACTGTCACGACCAGCGTGCTCGACCCTAGCGGGAAGGATGTTACCGGTCAGACGATATACCAAGGAATCCCTGTTCACGACACTGCAACTGTCTGGGGAGGTGTCGCGCCTGATGGTAATGTGACCTACTACTTCTACTCGAACGGTCAATGCTCTGGTCCCTCAGTCTCCTCACAGACCTTCGCGATGTTCCAAGGAAGCGTCCCGGGTACCACGCCTCAAACCCTCTCACTGGGCAGTTACAGCTACCTGGCGGTCTATAGTGGCGACGCGAATAACAATAATTCCAACGGTGCATGTGAGCCTGTATCCGTTTCAAAGGTCAATACTACGACCACAACTTCGGTTTTCGATGAGACTTCCAGTAGGGCTGTCCCTCTAGAAGGATGGGTTTCCACTAGCGACGTTGTTCACGACACGGCGACTGTGGGTACGCAAGTGAACGGCTTCATCATAAACGGCACATCAACCTACTACTTCTACACCACAGGTGATTGCTCCGGCGCTCCCTCCTCTCAGACAGTAGTCACCATATCCGGGGGCACAGTGCCCGATTCCGCGCCCCACGGCCCACTGATCTTTGGAAGCTACAGCTTCAGGGCCATCTACAGCGGTAACAGTAACTACAACGGCTCTACCAGTGCCTGCGAGCCTTTCACGACCGCGCCGCCCAGCATCGTGACTGACACGAGCTTCTGCCGATTGCCGAGCAACCAGTTGGTGCTGAACCTAATAACCGACCCGAAGAACCCCAGCGCCTACAGACTAGTATCAACCAATCCGGGCCAGTTCTACGACAACGTGTTCTACACCGGATCCGTAGGAAGCCAGGCCAGCCTCAGCATCAGAATTCCGTTCCCGTTCGAGACCCAGGGAGCGGTTCCGATACAGGTGAGCAGCAATGTGGTGTTGGTTAACGGGTGCTTCCAACCCTCGTTCGACCTCACCAGCCAGTTCTCCATAACATCCTCAGGCGGCCACTTATCCTCGAGCGGTAGTCCGGTAGTTTTGTTCACCGACTACAACCCACAGCAGCTTGGCTCTACAACGACTGTATTCTTGACGGGGCCGGTGCCCTCGACGGGCCTTGTCTACGTAACAATTCACATGGACTACGGGTTGAGGAACCAAGACTTCTACAAGAATAACACGGGTTCATCGAGCGGGCCGTTTCCAGTATCTTGCTCCAATAACCCCTGTGCCCAATGGACCACGAATACTGCTGTCATAATTGGAACCCCGCAAACTTACCTGTTCAGCGTAGCAGGCTCGATGTCGACAACCACATCTCCGGCCAGCGTCAACAACTTCAAGAAAGACCCTGGCTTCGCGGGCGTCGTTACAGACCTCAACGGGAACCCAATTGTAGGAGCCACTGTCAACGTCTACGATAGTAATGGTAAGTTAGTTGCCGCTGGAACAACAGACATCAACGGCGTGTACATGATCTCATACAAGTACACAGGCTCCCAGACATGGTTTACAATCAAGGTTTCCTCACCGCTATTCTCCAGCCCACAGACCGCAACCGTGACAATGAAGTCCAATCAGATGGCCGTCACGACCTTCATAATGGCGTAGGAGCGCCCAGCAGCGACAAACCAATGGTGAACTCGATGGGTCTAATAGCCTTCGTATCCATATTCGTAGAGTCGTCGCATGTCGATGACGTGTTGACGGCTCTGTCCCGGCTTGACAACGTAGAAGACGTTTTCGAAGTAACCGGCGAGTTTGACATTGTCAGCATAGTTTCAGCGCCAGATATCGAGGAGTTTAGAGATGTTCTCAAGAACCGCATTATGAAGATTGAAGGCGTGAAGAGCACCGTAACCTCAATAGTGCTGAACCCTCACAAGGGAAAATCCCCGGAGCAACGACCTTCAACACCCAACGGGTCTGGCGTCAGTAATCGAACCTAGGTCTTGGGATACTATCTACCTTCAACCCTGGACTCGATGAGGCAGGATTTCGGGCTGCGAATTCGCTCTGAGGGAATGGTGCTACTGGCGCCCTACTGGCAGGAGCTCGACGAGCGACCTCAAAGGAATCCCATCGATGCTGTCCTTTCCGCTCTTGTTTGCCAGGACGGTCACTCCCACAGGTTTCGCCTTCACCGCTTCCAATGTTTCGATCGCTGCCCTGATCGTCTCGCCCAGTCGGACAATGGTATCCACTATGAGCACTTTCCTTCCTTCTACATGGGAGAAACTGGGGTTCACTGCGCCGGCCACTTTTTTCTCGCCCACCCTTTGAGGACGGACCATGGCGACTGGCTTGTCAAGGGATCGGGCAACTATCAGGCTAAGCGTCATTGCACCCCCTTCGATTCCCGCGACGACCTCGGGCTCTTCCATCGCTCCTGTTGCGATTGCTTCTCTAACATTGTCGGCCATGGCCCTGCCAATCAGGGTTAATCGCCGGACGCTTGACCCTATGGGGTTCCAGTTGACGTACACGTCATACGTGTCTTTGGGCTTTGGAAGAGCCGCCTCTTTGTGGAGGAGCAGCCAGACTACCGTGTCAGCCTGGACTTTCAGCTCGTCGGCAATCTCGTACGTAGATAGGCCCTTATCCTTCAGTTCCCGGGCTTTCTTAGAGAGTTCCTCAAGAGACCTCAACAGCCAATCCACCTAATCTTGTTCCATCTCGACAATCAAACTAGTTAATACTTGTCAAGTCAACTGTTGACTTTGGAGAGCTCTGGGCTTTAGAAGGCTCTCTATGGCGGCCCTGTCCGGAGCCATGCTGAGACCACTTACTTGAGACTCCCAGTACACCTTTTCCGCTTCCTTAGCCCTGATTATTCCGTTCCACCGTTCAACATGAAAATAATGAATTCTCTGCTTCTCGCCGTTGGTTGCCGTTGCTAGGCTCGTCGATACAGCCTTCATTTTCTCAACTCGGATTCCCAATTCTTCCTTCATCTCTCTTCTCAAAGCACTTTCCAATGACTCTCCCTCTCTTACGTGCCAACCGGGAATCTCGACATATCCAGGGTCTGCATCATCATTGTCTCGTCTTCTTTCTACCAGGAACTTGCCGTTCCTCGTCAATATTCCTGCTACCACGTTCGCTGTCATTCTTCCGCCTCAGCCTGTTATGCAGAGCCTATTTCAAGGTGGCACTTGGCAATGGCAGAGGCAATAGACATGTTAACTGAGGGCTCATCTGGGACGGATCGAAGACTCCCGCGAGTCGGGCGTTCTCATCGTTAGGTTCGTGGATTTCGCTCAAAGGTAGGCTAGTGTAGCCGATACCGTGTTTACATCGGTTGGAAACTCGTTAGTCCTACCTCGACAGCCTTCACCACCAACCTCTCGCCAAAGAATTCTTTGAGCTGCTGGCAGTACTGAAAGACCAAGTCCTTCACTTCCTCCTCGTCCTTGCCCTTGGCTGTGCACCAAATAGCAACCTCGTAGGCCGATGATTGTGCCTGGCCGGTGCCCTGAGTTGAAGAAGACTCCATCTCAATCACGTTCAAGCGTTGTTGAGAAGTAACTTAACTCAACGATTTTGAACAAGGGCCGCCAGCCTATCGGGTCCCGGTGCGGATGGCTGCTTATAGCTTCTGGTAGACAGGGATATATTCATCAGCCAAGGGAGCATTGTCCCGTAACGTGGAACCCGTTGGAGTTAGTCAAAGCAAGCGCCTCATTGAGGGGAAAGAACCAAGCGGAGTCTCAGTTCCTTGTGATTATTGCCTCGGTTCTTGCCTTTGGAAGAAGTGATTGAAGAATTTCGCCATACTTGAGAGTGCTCAGCAGACACCTGCTCACCGTCGGGTTTAGCCAAAAATCGCGAAGAGCCGATAACAGAATGTGCCAAGAAAAGTCAAAAACGCATCCTCCTTCGCAGCATTGCCGCGAGAAGCGGCGAGGACGCCAGCTCTAGACCCGGATTTTTCAAGTGAGAAACAGACGACGTCACGAACCCAAGAACATATTTCAAGAGAGACCTGCAAGGGTTGGCACCAAGATGAAAAGGTTCCAGGTGGCAACCGAGGAGGAGATCAAGAACGCCTCCACCACCGACATCTACTTCGTCCGAACCAAGGAAATTCTCGAGAAAGAAGGACTTTCCGACCTGCGGGTCACCGCTGAGGTCACCACTGGCTCACTGCCCCGCAACTGGCAATGGGCAGTGTTCGCCGGGGTCGAGGAGGCGGCCCACTTGATGGAAAGCATTCCAATTGACGTCTACTCCTTTCCCGAAGGATCTCTATTCCATCCATACGACCATTCGGGCGTACGAGAGCCGGTCATGGTCTTGGAAGGACGCTACCTTGACTTCTGCCTCTACGAGACACCCCTTCTAGGACTGCTCTGCCAAGCCTCAGGCATCACCACCATGGCGGCCCGGGTCCGCCAGGCAGCGGGCGACAAGACAATCCTCTCCTTCGGAATCCGCAGGTCCCACCCAGCGTTAGCCCCAATGATCGACCGGTCCTCGTACATTGGGGGATTCGACGCTGTCTCGAGCCTGGTTGGCGCGGATTTGTTGAAGAAAAAAGCCACAGGCACTATGCCCCATTCCCTGGTCATCGCCTTCGGCGACCAGGTCAAGGCCTGGAAGAGCTTCAACAAACACATGCCAAAAGATGTACCCCGAATAGCGCTAGTAGACACTTATTTTGACGAGAAGACAGAGACGATAATGGCTGCAGAAGCGCTCGGCAAAGACCTCTACGGGGTTCGCTTGGACACCCCAAGCTCCAGGAAGGGGAATTTCGCCGAGATAATTCGAGAGGTCCGATGGGAGCTCGACTCTCGAGGCTTCAACAAGGTCAAGATTTTCGTCTCCGGAGGGCTGAACGAAGAGTCAGTGAAAACTCTGTCGGACGCCGGTGCTGACGGCTTCGGAGTAGGAACCTCCGTGAGCAACGCACCCACAATCGACTTCGCCCTAGACATTGTCGAAGCAGAGGGGAGATCTGTTGCAAAGAGGGGAAAGTTTGGAGGGAAAAAACAAGTCTGGAGCTGCGAGGACGACCTCATTGAGTTGGTGACACCTGCAACGTCAGCAGGACCCGCCTGCCCTAAGTGTGGGAAGAAGACCCAGCCTCTTCTGCAACCGCTAATCGTAAAAGGACGTCTCCGGAAACCCTCGCCGCCACCGGACCAGATTCGAAACAACGTACTAAAACAGTTGAAGCGCTTGACGGGGATAGGCCCTCTCAAGAGCGACTCAACCAGCAGGGAACAACCATGATTCCATTTCTTCTCCAGTGAACCCCACCAGCGGTCGCCAAAGCCACCCTAGCGGATCAAGGTCCGAACCCGTTCTGTCCCCTGCCTGGAACACGCTTCTTATGACTGTCGAATCCGAAAGTATACTCGGCCGTACAAATGGAGCCGTTGCTCCGAAGGCCAATACTCACAAACCCGTTCTCGATTGTAGCAGGCGTCCTAGCCCTAGTTAGTGCTTTCAGCCCTTGGTGGGGGAATCGGTGGTGCTGGAGAACCCACTTTCTATTATGGCCTCTTCGCCGGTTCCTACGATTCTGCGCTAACGGCCTCTCAGATAACACGTATTCTAGTCCAGTACAGCCCAGTGATTCTCGGGCTCGTAATCCTAAGCGGCCTGTTCGCGACTCCTGGAAGCTTCAACCCCGGTAGGAAGCAAGACCTTTCTTCTCTCGGAAAATCTCAATGCGATTACTGAGAAAGGTACGGGCAGAACCATTACGTCGCAGTTGAGCGGGTTAGACGTAGTGCACTCCACACGAAAACGGCATCCTACAGGACTCAGATAGGAAAAGAGTAGCTACCGTTTCGCAATCTTAGTCTTGGCTAGGACCTTCCTCTTCAGCCCTGTTCCGCAGACCCTACAGACCTTCTCAGGGGGTTTGAACCTTCGATGGCAGGCAGGGCAGTACATTACCCAGCGAAACCTGTGGACTATTCCGAAATTGGCCAAGGAACCATATGCAACCCCCAAATGCTCCGCTAGGTTCTGCACCGCATAGTCGTCACTGACAATCAACGGGTCTAGGCCAGAATCTTTCAGGTCGCACGCCAGCGCAACGACGTCACGGTCAGCCTCCGACACGTACCCCCTCTCCCCCAACTGCCTCGACGTAGATTCGACGATATCTCTCGCTCTGACCGAGGGGGGCTGGACTGTCAGGTCGCCCTTTTCCTGCGAGAGTCGAAGCCTTAGCTGGGCAATTGTTCCCAAGGACAGCTCTTTTTCCACAGAGTCGACCGTGAAGGTGCGTCCCATCGGCGAAGGGTTGAACCCCATGATGAAAGCAGACGTGTCTAGTACAAGAACTCTCAAGAGGACTCCTTCTCAGGCGAAAGTCTCCTCAGACTCCGCTGAAGAAAACTATCACCAAACCTGACGAAAAGCGTGCTATTAGACGACTTCCTGAACAAGACAGACTGCCCTAGCCCGACCTTCCTCTCCAACCTTCCGTCAATGGACAGGTTCGCGTCCTGGCCCGGCTTGTCCACCCGTACGCGAAGATTTCCCTTCGAAGGAACAACCAGGGATTTTACTGGCTGGAGTGGAGCGATGAACGACATCACCAAGTCACTGAGGGATCCCTCGAGAACCGGCCCACCGGTGGAGAAGGAATGAGCCGTGGACCCTGTGGGCGTCGCGACTATGAGCCCGTCGGCCCTGGCTGTGAACAATTTTTTCCCCCGTAGACTAATTTCAAGACTCAACATCTTAGCCGGAACTGTTGCGGTCATCAAGGCCTCATTCAACCCCTCCCCCACCAGACGGTTGTTCACAAGGACAGAGACCTTCCACAGCTTCTCCAGCTGGAAGTTCCCGGCAATCCATCTCGATAGGGCTTCCTCGAAACCATCCGGGTTGACCTCGGTCAGGTATCCTCTCTGGCCCATGTTCACGCCGAGAATCGGAGTATCCCGGTTTCGCATCTCACGTGCCGCCTTGAGGACGGTCCCGTCTCCCCCTAGCGCAACCATCAGGTCCGCTCCTATTTTGTTAAGGGGCTTTCCCCCGGGGATTCTCCCGGATTTAGCAGTAGTTAATTCAGGAACAACCGACAGTCCCTGTTTGACGATAAGATCACAGATTCGTTTTACAGCCGCGCCTATCTCTCTCGAATCCCTCTTCGCCACAACACCCACTGTTTTCGTCATTGGTACGAGCAGCCGGCGGGTTGAGGCAGATAACTAGGGGTTGAAAAGAATTCTCTAGCTGTTCTCAGGTCAGCCCTTGAACCTCGGCTTAGAGAATAGCCTGAGTGGTGCAGCAAGGTTGAGGAATGCAGGCCCCAAAATCGCCATCAAGCTTTTAGATGGACTGGTTGGCGGGGTGGGTTTGAAGTGCCTCCCGAGTGAGCAAGCCGGTCGATGTTGGCAGTCTGAAGGTAGGCCAGTACGTAATTATCGACGATGAACCCTGCCGAATCGTTGAGTATGAAAAGTCCAAGCCTGGCAAGCACGGGGCCGCGAAAGCCAGAATCGTCGGCATTAGCGTGTTCACTGGCCAGAAGAAGAGCCTCATCAGCCCCGTTGATGCTAAGACTGCGGTTCCAATGATTGACAAGCGGACAGGCCAGATAATCTCAATCTCTGGCAATAGCGTCCAGGTCATGGACATGGAAGACTACAAAACCTTCGAGGCCCCCATGCCGGATGATGCTGAGCTGAAGGCTTCCCTCTCGAGCGGGAACGAAGTCGAGTACTGGAGCGTTTTAGGAAGGAACATGATAGTCCGTAGAAAGGGCTGACCCGTCCTTCCCTCACACCGGTCCGGTCCCAGTAAGGCACCTCCATCTCCGGCCTGGAATGAGGGTTGAAGATCTTGTCCTTGAGATGGGTCGGACAGGGGTTTTGGGCGGTGGCCGGATAGGTGCCGCTACTGAGGTGGTCCGGGAGATGTTCAGTCATAGCGAGTATACTAATTTCCTGACGCTTGCGGGCCCAATAGTCCCATCCGGGTTCCGACTGGCCATAGGCGACTTGATTGACCGAGGCTTCCTCGACGCGATCGTGACCAGCGGCGCCAACATGACCCACGACGTAATCGAAGCGCTAGGGTTCAAACACTATCAGGGAAGTTTCAACGTGGACGACCGGAAAATCCTCCGGCAAGGTTACAATCGTATAGCCGACATCTTCGTCCGGGAATCTTCCTTCGAACAGTTAGACCTTAGAGTCCGGAAAATGCTGAGAACGATTCCCGTAGAGGAGAGGAAGAACATGGCCTTCTCTGAGCTCCTCCGCAAGCTCGGTCTGATTCTGAGGGACAAGGATTCGATTCTGTACAAAGCCGCGCGAGAGAGAGTTCGGGTCTTCTCACCAGGCCTCTTGGACTCGCTTCTGGGGATGAGCCTGTGGAGCTTTGCTCAAACGGAAGTGTTGCAGCTGAACCCGATGGCGGACGCGACTAACATGGCAGAAATGGCCATGACCTCCAAGAAAATGGGCGTGCTGATTATTGGCGGTGGCCTTCCAAAACACAACACCCTCCTAGCAAGTGTTCTCAGAGAAGGAGTGGATTCTGCTGTTCAGATCACTGCCGACAGGCCCGAGCCGGGAGGGCTGAGCGGTGCGCCCTTGGCCGAGTCGATTAGCTGGAGGAAAATTCGGAAGGGCGGAAAATTCGTCGATGTTTACGGCGACGCGACCATCTGTTTACCATTGATACTAGCTGCTGTGCTGGAGAAGGTTAAGAAGCGCAACAGAACAGTCAACGATTAGCCTTGGAATCCGTCGGCAGAGGCCTCTCGGACGCTGTTCGAAAATTACTCCGCATGCCGAACGTGGATGAGAAGGCTGTCAAGGAGCTTGTCAAGGATCTCCAGAGGACGCTGCTCCAAGCTGACGTAAACGTGGAGCTTGTACTAGCCCTCTCAAAAGCTGTCGAAGAACGGTCCCTCAGCCAGAAACTCCCCCCGGGTATCAGCCGAAGGGAGCACGTGGTCAAGGTTCTCTACGAGGAGATGACCAAGTTCGTCGGGGAGGAGGCGGCCAAGGTCGAGGTTCAACCTGGAGGTTTCAGGAAACTGATGCTGGTGGGAATACAGGGCACGGGTAAGACAACCAGCGCTGTCAAACTCGGGAGGTACTTCCAGAAACGTGGACTGCGAATAGGCATCGTGGGCGCTGACACATACAGGCCCGGCGCGCTGGAACAGTTGCAGCAACTCGCGGCAAAGGTTGAGATCCCGGTCTATGGGGAACCCGGTAAGAAGAAGCCTGAGGAGATCGCCAAGCACGGCCTGGAACACTTTCGCAAGGAAAAATCGGACATCGTGATTATTGACACTGCGGGGAGGCACAGGAACGAGAAGGACTTGATGGAGGAGATGAAGCACATCGCCTCCGCAGTCAAACCTGACGAGATCATTCTCGCCATAGACGCGAGCATCGGCCAACAGGCGATAAGCCAGGCTAAAGCTTTCCATGAAGCCACGCCAATCGGGTCAATCCTCCTCACAAAAATGGACGGCTCTGCCCGTGGAGGCGGAGCACTCTCCGCCGTCGTCACCACCGGTTCAAAGGTGAAGTTCATCGGGATGGGCGAACGGGTCGAAGACCTAGAGGAATTCGTACCCACCGATTTTGCCGGCCGCCTCTTGGGCATGGGCGATCTGAAAGCGCTCTTGGCGAAAGTCGAGGAGGCCCAGGTTAAGGTTCCGGAGGCCAAGGTCAAGGCCTTCATGGAGGGCCGGTTTACATTGAAGGATATGTTCGACCAGATGGAAAACCTCCGAAAAATGGGGCCTTTGAGGAAGGTGCTTCAAATGATACCTGGCGGCGTGAGTTTGCCGGAAGAGCAGCTAGGGGTGGCCGAGGAGAAGATGAAGGGATGGCGTGTTATAATACAGTCAATGACGAAAATGGAGTTGGAAGAACCCCGCCTAGTTGACGGGTCCCGGGCTCGACGTATAGCCCATGGCTCTGGGCGTTCCGAGCGAGAGGTCCGGGAACTGGTCAACCAGTACTTTACGATGAAGAAGATGATGAAACAGATGAAGGGGCGCCGGGGACAGATGCTCGGGAAGGGAATGCCCTTTCAAAGAAGATGATCTGTTCGCTAGCGCCTATCTTCAAGCTGGGGCGAACGTTATATTGAGGTAGAATCCAATTCAGGCTAGTATGTCTCAGTCCTCGCAACTCGCAATTGACTCACCTGTTCGAACAATAGAATTTTCTCAGTTCGCAAGTCAGCCTTCGCCTACGGGACACTTCGAAAGGATCGTCACTACCCTTGGAGTCGTCTATGTCACATCGATCACACGGGACGGCTGCTCTGGCTGTGAAGAACAGAAACCCCTCTTCAAGGATCTCGCTCAGAGGATGACAACGAGCCACCCCGGACTCGTCAGTTTCTCGAAGATTCACGTCAGATATTCGGACGTGGATATGTCACAGTCGCGGGAGGCGAAGAAGGTTCTACGTCATGCTGCCTACCCGACCTACGCGATACACGTAAGGTCGAAGTTCGGGCCCCTGGAAGTGTATCGGGCAATCTACCCGTCAATGGATGAGCTGGAGAAACAGGTCAGAGAGTCGCTGGACCTGGCAGAATACTACAAAGCCGACGCGGAAAAACCTACAAACTAGCAGCCCGGGTCCTCCGCGGAAACAGGTTTACCCAGAATTCTTGACAAGGCAGGTCACGAATCGCTCACCGGGGACTTGGGCAGAAACACGTCCCTACGTCATATTAAACTCGGCGATGAGCCTGGATGGTAAGATCGCCACATCACAAGGCGATTCTCAGCTATCCTCCCCCGAGGACCTGAAGCGTGTCCACAAACTGCGGGCGTCCGTTGATGGCATAATGGTGGGAATAGGAACAGTGCTGGCTGATAATCCCAAGCTGACCGTCAAGCTCGCGACGGGACCCAACCCCCGGAGAATCGTTGTCGACAGCCAGGCCCGGACCCCTCTCAACTCTTATGTGGTCAAGACAGCATCACTAACCCCTACTATAATCGCAGTTACTTCGGGAGCGTTGAGGCGACGAGTCAAAGCTCTGGAGGAGGTGGGTGTTATAGTTCTAACATGCGGGAATGGATCGCGAGTTTCCCTTCCTCTTCTCCTAAGACGCCTTCGAGCTCTAGGCATCAGGAAAATACTTCTGGAAGGAGGTGGGACCCTGAACTGGAGCATGCTCAGAGAAGGCATGGTCGACGAGGTCTCTGTCGCCATCAGCCCGAGAGTCCTCGGTGGAGCTGATGCTGTTTCGCTAGCTGAGGGAGTTGGGGTCGCGCGGATAAGAGACGCTGTAAGCCTACTCCTCGTCAGTGTGAAGAATTACGGAAACAACACAGTGCTCAGGTACAAAGTTGCGGGCTGAACATGCAAACCCTGACAACAGCAAGGCTTTCTTCACCTACGACCGAGACGGCAACACGATCCGAATGTCGAACAACAACAGCACCACGACATTCTCCTACGACGCCAGAAACAGAGAGACGAGTGAGACCTGGACAATTTCAGGAATCGCTTACACTCTCAAGTACAGCTACGACAGGGCCGGAAACTTGGCCACCATTACAAACCCGGACAATACCATTGCGAGCTACTCCTTCGACCCACTCAACAGAATAACATCAGTCAAGAACGGCTCTACGACTCTCGCCTCCTTCGCTTACGCTCCCAACGGGAAGCTCAACACCGTCACCTATGGGAATAACGTGGTGACCAGCTATAGCTACGACAAGAGAGGCAGACCGACCCGGATTAAAGACGTCAAAAGCTCCACCTCGCTCCTAGACCTTACGTACACATATGACGACACTGGAAACATTCTCCGAATCACATCACCATTATCAGGCAACGAATCATACTCTTTTGACTATCCGAACAGATTGGCCAATTCGACGGGCTCGTGGGGTACGACTCTCTATGGATATGATAAGGTGGGGAACAGGGCCTGGGCTAAGCAGTCGGGTACAAACTCCACCTACAACTATGTTGGATTCAATGAGCTGGGCTCAATAGGCTCCAGTCCGACGTACAGCTACGATAATAACGGGAACTTGAAGACTCAGACGGCTGGAACTGTCACATCGTATTCTTACGATTACGAGAACCGTCTCACCAGGGTAACCCAGGGCTCTACGACTCTCGGAGCCTACGCTTACTCACCTGCCGGTGGAAAGATAATATCGATAGAGTCCGGAGCCACGACTGTCACTCTCAGCCTGGGTGTGAACGTGGTCTACGAGAAACAATTGTCTAGCGGAACCATCAGCGACTACGTGTTCGGAAACGGAATGTTATTGGCCAAACTTTCCAGTAGCACAACGTACTACCAGCAGGACCATCTAGGCAGTACCCGTGGCCACTGACTCGAATGGAAGCACAACCTTCTCCAGCAACTATCAGCCGTATGGAGCCCAGTACGGGGCCAGCGGTACTGACCCTGTTTACAAGTACACTCGTAAGCCTCAGAGCCCTGTCACAGGCCTCTACTATTACGGGGCTCGATGGTACGACCAGAACACTGGACGATTCCTCACACGAGACCCGAACCACGGACGACTATCCAACCCTCAAAGCCAGAACCTGTACATCTACGTTCTGGACCGGCCGACTAGCCTGACGGACCCGACCGGGCTATATGCGCAGCTAAGCTTATGGGCTGTCGCGGGGTGCTCAAAGGATTTCTGGAGATGGCTTGGATGCCAGTTCGGCGTGAGCCCTGTTGGAGCGGCGGTGGATATCTCGATAGGGATTACTGCGGACGTGGTTCCCTACATTCCCGCAATAGCAGGCGCTATTGGAGTCGGTTACGAAACAAGCGACTTCCTCCTATCACACCCCGAAATAATAACTGACATCTTAGGAGGACGAACGGATTCGAGCACATTCGGCGGAGGCGCAAGAAAAACAGGCTGGACAGAACGTTCACTTCCAGTTGTCTCTTTCCCAACCGTGAACCCGCCAGTGGAACCGATCCCAAGCATCTCCGACACAGGAATTGGCCTTCCAGGACCATGGTCTCCAATGCCGAAGAAGCCACCCGCGCCCGTCTATGTACCTCCACAGAACACCGGAAAAGAAGGAGCTGCTCGAGGGTGTAGCGCACTCGCAGTTGCCTACGGGTTGTTCGTGGTTGGGGCATTTTATGCGCAAGCAGAAAAGGAGCAAGATTCACTGGGACCCTTAGTTTCGGGGGCTATACTGTCAGGAGCTACCGCTCCTTTGGTGTACGCAGCCTGCTATTTCCTGGCACCAGGTTGAACGCTAATGGTGAAAGCAGATGGAAACTGATTACTTGTGGTACGCCCTTCTCGCCTTTGGCCTGGTTGTGATTCCATATCTTCGGAAAACTCCTTTCAAATCCGCAGGAATCTATATCGGGATTTCAAGCGTAATCTCCGCCATCGGAGGACTAATCAGTTCAGGTTTTGGCGTTGATGGAAGAGTATACGATGTCATCTGGATAGCCTATGGGTTCTTCTTGGTAGGCGGGGTCTATGTGGCCTTTAGAACTCCACGGGCTTTGATCTTCCTTATCTTTCCGATTTATGAACTCTTTCCAGCTCTTATTTTCCCACTTCCATTCGTCGTGCTTTTTGCAGGTCTAACCTTGGAGTTTGGAGTGCTTGAGGCCTATGACTTCAGTCGAGTGAAGATTGTCTGTCTCATGAGGATTGCTAGGGGAGAACGACGGTTTGGAATATTACTGACTCCATTTTCCAAGCTAGGTCTTTTCGTCGCAAGCTTGCTCGACCAGAAACCGTCGAGGTCGCTCACTTTTCTCTCGTACTCCCTTTTTCCTTGTTGTCTAATCGTGGCGGTACTGGTGACTTGGGCCTCTATTGCTCAAGTGGGTGCATACTCACTGCTCGCTGCCGTTTTTGTCTATCTCGTCATTGCGAGAAATGAATTCGCCAAGGGGCTTGATTCTCTGAGTTCCGAAAGCAGAGGCCCGAGCTCGTTCGCAGTGGAATAGTTCCCTGGGTCTGCACTCTTACTATCAGCGCTGGCATTAATTATCTAAACTTCGCTCAGCCCTATGAGACAGGTTCACCAAAGCTCTGGGGCTATTCGACTTTGGAAGTGCACGCCTACTCCCCCACGGACATTTCCCCTATAGAACGGACGTTCTGTGGATGACTCTAAGGCAGGCGTTCATCACGTACGGTATGCCATTCTTGGACAGCATTCTTTTTGCCTCTTCGTTCTCCAATCCAAGTTGGGCCCAGAAAACAAAGGGTCTTCCAAACTTCTTTCGCATTTCGATTACCTGCTGTGCTACTTCCGGAAGCTCTTCGCTTGGGCGGAAAACATCTACGAGTTCGATCTTGTTTGCAAGCTCGGGCGGAAGGCCTAGGAGGCTTGGGTAGGCTTTCTCGTCCAAGATCTGGTCTGCTGTGGGGTTGATGGGAATGATCTGGTATCCATGCTGCTTCATGTACAGGGGGACTTTGTAGGCTTCTTTCTCGGGGTTCTTGGAAGCCCCCACGACTGCTATGACTTTGTATCTTCTGAGGGCCTCCTGGGGTGAAATCGTCGAGCTGGGAATCTGAGTCTGGGTCATTTTCAGCTATACCTTCTTTTCGACTTGTACCTAATGGTTACTCCTATTCTAATGTGCTTTCCTAAGGCGTGATTCTGGCACAACGGGGAACCCTTACTCTCCCAAGAACGTCTGAACCGGGGATTCCCTTCAACCCATCCCTTTATCACTACGAGTCCATAAATACGCAAGTTGAGTAGGGGCAGTTCGTGTCTCCTCGGTGGAATGTGAAGCCGCCAAAGGACGACGGCGAGTACTTCGAACGCATGACCAAGTCTCTTTTCACAGCTGGGCTCAACTGGACGGTTGTTGAGAAGAAATGGCCAAGCTTCCAGAAGGCATTTGCAGGTTTCTCTCCCGTTAAGGTGGCCCCGCTCTCAGAGAAGGAAGTGAAGGCTTTGATGACCGACGCTGGAATCGTGAGGAACGAGCGGAAGATCAGGGCGACCGTGTTCAATGCGGGAGAGTTCTTGAAACTCCAGAAGCAGTACGGTTCGTTTCGAAAGTACCTCGATGGCTTTGAAAAGGATGAAGAGCGTTTATTGTCTGATCTGCAGGAAAAGTTTCAACACTTGGGCGTGTCGACAGCTAGGACGTTCCTATGGTCAGTGGGGTACCCGCTCACGCCGAATAGCGAAGAGAAGAAATGGATGGCCGGCCATAAGTAGAAGCCGGTCCAAGACGCACTGCGATTCCGTCTATAGGAGAGTTCAAGTGGGCCAGGGAACTTCCAGGTCCACGCCAATCTTCTTCATTTCCTCCACGACCTTGGGTCCGAGGGGAATGCCTTCCTTTCGGTACTTCTCCATCTTGGCGAAGCTTTTCTCGCCGTGGACATAGATTCGTGCCTGTCCCTCCGCCTTGGGCGAGTCTTTGAGTTCTCGGGCCAGCCTGTCCATGTCCCTTTTGAACTCGTCCAAGGGTCTGAAAGCGGACGGGTCGATGGCCATGAAGAAGTGTCCCACGTTCGGCTTCTCCTTCACTACATCCACGCCCAGACCGGTAGCGGCACCACTAAGGACCCCGCAGAGAACATCCACCATCAACGCCAAACCATACCCTTTGTGGCCGGAATGCTCCTCCCCCTCACCGCCCAATGGCAGAATTCCCCCGCCCAACCGTTTCGACAATGATTCAAGAACAGAATGCGGCTCCGACGTGCCTCTGCCAGTCTTGTCAACCGCCCAGCCCAGCGGCATCTTCTTGCCCTGCCGGTCGTAAACCTCCAACTTCCCCCGGGGAACCACTGAAGTGGCCATGTCCAGGACGAAGGGCTTCTCCTTTAGTGTGGGAGCCGTGAGGCTGATAGGGTTCGTTCCTAGAACAGAGGCTCTTCCAAACGTAGGAACCACTAGGGGAGCAGCATTGGTCATGCTTACCCCTATCAGGTCGTGTTCGAGAGCCATCAGAGTATAGTATCCTGCAATACCATAATGGTGGGAGTTCCGAACAGAAACAATCCCGATAGCTGTCTCCCGTGCCTTCTTGATCGCCAGCTCCATACCCCTACGCCCGACAACCTGCCCAAGGCTACGTTCACCATCGATAAGCGCGGTGGCCTTCGTTTCCTTGACAATCCGACTCTGGTCTGTTGGCTTGGTCCAGCCGTTCTTGAGGTCGGTGAAGTATCTGGGGAGTCTAGCTACGCCGTGGGATTCGATGCCTCGAAGGTCGGCCAGAACAAGGACGTCTGTTGTAGTCCGGGCGTCCTTCTCGGGCACTCCCATCTTCATCCAGACACTATTGCAAAAGTCCTTCAGTTTGGCTTCCTGGACAATCACTTTGTCTTGGAGCGCAACCTGGTCCACCATTGGTTAGCCCGCCTACTCCCTCTAGTCGTTCTTCAAGCCCCATAGAGGACATTTTTTAACCATAGGTATAGGTTCAACCACTGGGCGTCAAGAACCATGGATACATTCGAAGCTATTCGGACTAAGCTGGACGTGCGCGAGTATGCTCCCAAGAAAGTTCCTCCGGACGTGAAGTTGAAAGTCCTAGAGGCGGCCCAGGCCACGGGCTCGGGGATAAACAGGCAGCACTGGAGGTTCATCCTTGTCCAAGACAAGCAAGCGGTCAAGCAGCTCGCCCAAGACAGTACTTCCGGAGGCTGGGTTTCTGGGGCAGACTTTGCAGTGATCGTGTTGACAGACCCCACTCTAGGGTTTCACCTCATTGACACAGGCAGGGCGGTACAGGATATGCAGTTGGCCGCGTGGAACAGCGGGGTGGCCTCAGGCATCTACACCGGGGTCAAAGAAGAAAATATGAAGAGAGATTTCGGCATTCCCAAGGAACTAAGGCCCACAGCAGTTGTCAGCTTCGGCTACCCTTTCAAGAAGACTGTTGGAAAAAAGAACAGAAAGGCCTTGGCGGAACTCGCCCACCTGGACAAGTTCGGTAACAAATTCGACTCCAAGAAACTGGTCTAGCATCCGCTGGCGCGGGGGGAAACTGAAGCTTTCGCCGCTCCGAAAGTGGTCGTAGCCTAAGCGCTTCTCTTGGAGGCCACCTGGGTCCTTTTATCCTACTTAGATGATGAATAGGCCGGCTTCCAAAACCAGTCCGAGCAGAACCCCAATTATCAGGCCTATCACCAATCCCATCAGGAAAGACCCTTGGTCCAAGGCTAGTTGCTCCAGGAAGAACGAGAGGTTTTTAGATTTTGGCCATTGTGGCCTGGGGGAATTCGAGGAACCACTTGCCTGCTAGTTTGCTCTGGGGCATTCTGAAGTCTATCGTGAGGCCGTTGTTGATTTTTAGGGGTCTCACGATTTTACCGTTGAGAACCATATGGAACGTGTTTCCGCTGGTGTCTTTCAGGGTGACGTGGATTAGCATCTTCAGGCTATGGGTGTTACCTATTCCGCGGCCACTCTCAACGGTGAAGGTTTCGCCTCCAACGGTCAATGAGCCGGTTCTAACAGATATTTTCGCTCGTCCGAAAGAAGCCCTCTCCACGCTGATCATCAGGTCAAGCGTTGCTACTTCCTTCCGGTTCCGGTCTGTAACGTTGAAAGCTGTTCCTGAGCCGGTAATTCTGAACAGCTCACCCTTCTGGAAGGGCGATATCCTATGTCCCGGGACGTGGTTGCCAGGCGTTTGCAAGAGCTGGGCAGCATACGCTGGGCCCGCCGTTGAGATCGACGCGACAGCCATCACGAGTACAAGGGCGAGCCCAATGATGATGAGCTTGCTTTTCCCTCCGAAAACTTTCTCTTCTTCCAAAATGTTGAGCCTTTCCATAGGGTAAGGCGGGGCCTTAGCATAATCCAATAATCTTGGACAAACCGTTCAAGGAAGTTTAGTCGGTGCTGGGATGGTTTCTAGGGGCTTGGTAAAGGCTAATGACAGGTTAAGGTCTGGCTAAGGCTAAGGGGTAGCGATGGTCAGGTCATTTTCGCGAATTGTCCATCATCCCCTGTCCCCCTTCAAGAGACGGACCCTACTGTCATTCAGCGTCCTCGCAGCGGTGATGGCCGTCGGGACCGAAGGAATGGTTCTGCTCGAGGGCTGGAACTATGTGGACGCTTTCTATTTCATGAGCCTAATCGCCACGACCCAGGGGCCAACCCGGAACCCCGCCACTGAAGGGGGGAAGATTTTCGCTTCCGCAATGGCTTTCGTATCGGTCGGGGCTGCAATATCGGCAATAGCCTTCGTCTTCGGGCCCTTGTTCGGAACAATGTTCCAGGAGGGAATAGACTATTTGGAGAAGGAGAAGAAGAGGGTGACGGATAGGCTGGAGCACAGGGCCTTGGACCCGAAAGTGCTCGAAGACGAGCAGTGACCCTAAAGGTCTTCACGACTCATGATCTGGCGCTCTATCCCTTCGGCGAAGAGCCGAGTCAAGCAAAACGGGCTGATAATGAACCCTGTTTCCCGATCTGAGACCCGATTACATTCACACACCTAGCGGCCATGAAGGAAATGTCTTCAAAAACAGGGGTCGACAAAACGGGAGAACGGCAGATTCCGCGCCCAGATCTGGAAAAATCGCCGATTATCCCTGCCAGACAGAAAACGGTTCTTGAAAAAACCGGGGTCTATCAACGGCCTTTCAAGACGTGAGAGACCACTCTCTCTCACTCCCGATACTACAGTTTCCACGAAAGCTCAGAAGAACAAATTTCCAGAAAACGATTTTTCCTAGAAACTCTGGGCTATTCACTCCTCCTACCTTCCAGCAGCCCCGGTGAAACCGTGAACCTTGTAATCCTCTCAGCCATCTCCACCAACCGCTTGTTCACCCTATAATGCACAGTACCCGGCTCAAAACCACCATCACTCCTAACCTCCCCAGCCTTCACACCAGTCAAAATCTCAATCCCCTCATCCACGCTTCCAACCGGGTAGATGTGAAACACGCCCTTCCTCACAGCCTCCACAACCTCCTCACTCAACATCAAGTGCTGCACATTACTCCTAGGCATCATAATGCCCTCATCACCCTTCAACCCCCTAGCCTTGCAGATCGCATAGAACCCCTCAATCTTCTCGTTAATCCCCCCAATCGCTTGGACCTCACCCCTCTGGTTCACAGACCCAGTCACGGCCAGGTTCTGCCTAATCGGCAGTTCGGCCAAAGCCGACAGAATAGCGTAGAGCTCAGTGCTCGACGCGCTATCACCATCCACCCCTCCATAGCTCTGTTCAAAGACCAGCCTGCACGAGACGCTCAACGGCTTATCCCGCGCATACTTGCCCTCCAAGTACCCAGAGATTATCAGAACACCCTTCGTGTGAATCTGTCCGCCCATCTTCGCCTCCCTTTCAATATCTATCAGTCCCTCTCTTCCCAGGCCCACACTGACCGTGATCCTGGAAGGCTGGCCGAACTCAAAGTCTCCCAGGCTTATCACTGATAATCCGTTTACCTGTCCAACCTTGGCTCCAGAGGTATCGATCAGAATTACGCCCCTCTGAATCATCTCTTTGACCTTCTGGTCGATTAGGTCGGAGCGGTAGACCTTCTCTTCCAGAGCCTTCATGATGTGGACATCTCTGACGTATTTGCCACCTTCCTTGCTGGCGTAGAAGCTCGCCTCTCTCACCACGTCGGCTAGCTCGGGGAATCGGGTGGACAGTTTGTTCTGGTCTTCGGCCAGCCTCGACCCGTACTCTACGACCTTGGCGATGGCGGAAGCTTCCAGGTGGTTCAGGCCCTCCGTTTCGCAGAGGCTGTGGACAAAGCTCCCGTAGACCTTTACATTCTTGTCGTTTCTCTCGATCGAATCGTCAAAGTCGGCCTTGACCTTGAAGAGGAACTTGAAGTCCGGGTCCGCGAGGTACAAGGCTTGGTAAACACCTGGGTCGCCAGCCAAGACGACCTTCACATTCAACGGTATAGGTTGGGGAGTGAGGCTCTTGATGCTGGTTGTGCCCAATCGTTCTCCCAGCTCTTCGATAGCTATGCTACCACTTTGAAGCGCTCTCTTCAACCCGTCATAGGAGAACTGGTTGCTCAGAAGTTCGTTGACGCCGAGGATTAGGTAGCCGCCGTTGGCCTTGTGGAGCGAGCCTCCCTTCACGAGGGTAAAGTCGGTCGTCAATGCGCCGAACCTCGACTCTTTTTCAATCTTGCCAAACAGGTTTGAAAAGGTCGGGTTGTCTTCGGTGATGACGGGCGCTCCTTTCAAACTCGAGTTATCGACGATGACATTGACCTCGTACCTTCTGAACAGGGAGCCCTTCTCTCCAGGTTTGGTCGGGGGGTCCTGGGACTCTTGCTGGTCGTCCGATGCTTGCTGTTCTTTCTCGTCCGGTGTGAAGAGCTCCGGGTTTTCCAGAATATCATCTCGCACCTCGTTAAGGTACGCTACTAAATCGGGAAGGTCTTGATAGTTGACGATGAGCGCATTGATCAGGCCGCCGATGGCATAGTGGACAGAGTCATCCCTCAGCTTCCTGAGTTCCTCCAGGGTCTTGGCGTCGAGGTCGATGATCTGCTTACCGGCCTTATCCAGCGCACTTCTGACAGTATCCCTGTTTTGGTCGAATTCCTTCTTCACCGGGGCGGGGAGGGATTGAAACTCCTCCTCGCTGACCGGTTTACCCTCATGGACTGGAATTATGGTTATGCCTAGCTGGCTCATTCGAACGGCATAGCTGTACTTCTGGGCTTCCTTGTTGAGATCCCCGAGAATTCCTTTCCTCTCTTCCTCCGACTTCTTTCTAATGTCACTCGTTCGTGAGACGAACTCACTGCTCTGGAGTGCCTTGGGAACGGCGCGTTTCGCCTGGTCTATTAGCTTCCTCAGGTCCTTCTGAAGCGTTCTCGCCATGCCAGCTGGCAGTTTTAGTGCCGTGGGCTCGTAGGAGTTCTCAAAGTTGTAAACGTAACACCAGTCCGGAGGGGTTTGCTTGGCCTCTGCGACCTCTTCCAGATAGCTCCTGGTTGCAGGCCTCTTGCCTGTTCCGGGTAGGCCACCCGCGTAAATGTTGAAGCCCTTTCCTTTCATGTCTATTGCGAATTTTAGGGCCTTGAGTGCCCGTTCCTGTCCGATGATGCCCTCAACAGGGCCGAGTTCCTCGCTCGTCTTGCAATTGACGGAGTCTAGGGAGCAAAGTAGTCGGAGTCTTTCGGGCGGAAGCTCGCTAACTGTCATTGAGCCAATCCGCAACCTCCTAGGTTATCAGCATTCTTCAAGGAGTCTGCGGACCCCCCTCGAATTCCAGAATTCTCGGCCCATTAATACGACAACACGGGCGAAACGACGGCTGGGGCAATCGGCCCCAGTTTCCACCGCCGGTTCAAACCCATGGATGTTGGCACAATCTGAATATACCTTCGAAGACCCACCACTAACCGGCGTTTGAATGGAGCCTTGGGATGTCGTGGTCATCGGAGGCGGCATTCTTGGCACATCAGTAGCCTACTGGCTCGGAAACCAGTACGATGGCAGAATCGCAGTCGTGGAAAAGGAGGGAAACGTCGCTGTTCACACCTCCCACCGGAATACAGGGGTCGTCCACCGGCCCTTCTACCTGGACCCCAAGGCGCGGCGAGTCTTCGCCAGATCCTCCCAGGCAGCCTACGGAATGTGGAAAGCTTACGCCAAAGACCGGAATCTTCCCTGGAGCCCTGTGGGCACGTTTGAAGTGGCCATTCGGCCGGACGATGTGAAACGCCTAGAGAAGTACCACCACTGGGGTCTTGAGAATGGTATGGGTGAGGACGAGCTGGAACTCCTCACCCCAGAAGAGGTTCGCAAGTACGAGCCCAAAGTGCGATGCCAGGGCGCCATTTGGTCCAAGACCGACACCGGAGTCGACTACCAGCTGTTCACCCGGTCTCTGAGAAGAGATGCGGAGGAGGAGGGTGTAAAGTTCCTACTTGGGTTTGATGTCAAATCGATAACCGTCGGGAGGGACCTACTGACCATCGACGATCATCAGGAGGGGGGAGTAGTCAGAGCCCGTTTCCTGGTCAACTGTGCCGGGGGAAACTCGATGCGGGTCGCTCACATGCTCGGGGTCGGGAGGGAGTACACGGACTTGAACTTTAGGGGAGAGTACTGGGAGGTGGGCAGGGACGGGGCTAGCCTTGCCTCCCGTAATATCTACACGGTAGCCCGTCATCCTGAGCTTCCCTTTCTCGACCCCCACTGGATTGTGAGAGCTGACGGCAGGCGAGAAATCGGGCCCAACGCCGTCCCAGTCGCTGGCCCCTACACTTACCGGGGTTTCTTCAGAAACCCGTTTGAAGCCATTGGAAAGCTAATTGAGCCACCGCTTAGGAACAAGGTGGCTTTGCTTTACAACCGGGACTTTCTCACCCTGGCCGGGGAAGAGTGGATGTCGTCTCTTTCAAAGAAAGTAATGGCCCGGCGAGCCCAGGACTTCCTGCCTGAGCTGAAAGTCGACGACTTGGTCAGGCACGGGGTAGCTGGGGTTCGCGCTTCAGTCATTGACCGCAAGGCCAACTTCATCAAAGAAGCTATCGAAATTCAAGGCCCACAATCCTACCATATCACCAACTACAACTCGCCCGGCGCCACGGGGTCGCCTGCCTTCGCAGCCTGGCTGGTGAAAAAGGTGGGGCTGATGGGATTGTTAGGGCACATGAAACCCGGGTCACAAGAGCGCAAGGGACTATGGGACTTTGCAGCCGTCTGCGCAAGTATTGAAACAGCCCCAAACTAACAGCTTTCCAGCCCTGATTAGTCCCGTTATCTGCACCCTTCCTGCACATTCCCAACCCACCAGAATCCGTTGGAACACACCCCATAATGCCCAAAACAGCCGTAAAACACGCCCAAAACATGCCCGTCTGAACCCGGCCCCCCTCCGAGAGGCGGGCCCTCAAATTTCTCTGAGAGAAAAATCACATAGAGATTCCGGAGCCTCAAACAACCCCGTACCGGAAATTCTTCCATGTGCCCGTAGCTCCCTGGCCGTGAACCGATGTGCTGCCCTTAATCGGGTCCACGGGTTTCAAGGTGAAGAGTCCGAAACCCAGCATAATCTCAACGGGCTCCACCGGAACTCCCTCCGCCCTGAAGAACGACCTTCCATCAACAAACCATTCCGCCCTTCTCCTCGGAGCATCGATCCTAACCTGATACCGGTGCAATCTGCCCGGGTCCGTCCGGACCCCGGCGAACGGAGACTCCACCAAATAGGTGAAAGCAGTCTTTTCATCCGTTAAGCCAGGAATCAACAGCCGCTCATAGATAGCCCCTACCTTCTGCCCGGTCGACACAAAGTCGAAGATCATGCCCGTCGAGAAGTCCATCAGGATGAACCCGGCGAACCCATCCCGCAGATCATCGGCATTGCTCCTGTAGGTCTCGGCACCCATCTCCACCTCGAAAACAGTCACGCCCGACTTCGAGACTGGAAAGATCCGGGTCGAACCGTACAATTGCTTCGGGTCGTCGAACATGTGAACAGTGTCATGCTTCCTGGTGAACGGGTCGATTGTCAGAGCCAAGCCTCCACTCCGAGCCTCGAGCCTGGCCTTAGGCTCCGCCCAGGTCCAATTCTCCCCGTTACCCATTGGAAAGCTGAGAATCTTCCACTTGGAAGAGTCGACAGCGACCTTCGACATTTCATCATAAACCGATGTCTCTGTTTGTAACATTCCCATCGCGGCTCTTCCCGAGAACGGATTCCCGATTTAATATTTTCCCGTTGAGCGCTCCTCTTCGACGACAGGCTAGGAGTAATCGTCGAGCGTCATCTTTCGCTTTCCGGCCCTAGGCTTAACCCCTTTCCTGCTCACAGTCTCCATAAACCTGTGCATCTGTTCCTCCCTCCGCCTGCTGGTCCAGTAATACGCCTCGTCAATCGTGCCCTCAGCGAGCAAGACGGTCATCTTCCCAGGCCTCGTTCTCCCGGTACGCCCCCGTCTTTGGATCAGCCGAATCTCGGACGGAACCGCCTCATAGAATATGACATGGTCCACATCGGGAACATGAAGCCCTTCCTCTCCAATACTCGTCGTTACCAAAACATTGTACTCGCCTCCACGGAACCTTTCGAGAATGTCCATCTGCTCGCTCTGGCTCAACCCCACATCGGCCTCGCTCCTGGTCGCCTGGCCCACAAACCTGACAGGAGAGGCTCCCTCAACGCTATCCAAGGTATCCACGATCGTTTCCACGCTGTCCCGGAACTGGGTGAACACGATTACCTTGGCAGCCTTGTTGACTACTAAATCACTGGCGACTAGTTCTCTGAGACGTTTCAGCTTGGGGTGCTCCTGGTCTCTCAGGGACACGGCGAGTTTCTGGACCTCCAGAATCTGGGGGTCCTTGCTCAGGCTGCGAGCTGACTTGGTATCGGCCAGGTTCAATCTGTCAAGGGCCTTTTCCAAGCTACGCATTCCATGGGTTTCCAAGAGCTCGATGGAATGCATGAGCGACATCGACTGGGCCTGGAGGATCACAGATCCGTAGAGAGGACCTGCACCTCCCCTCTTCAGCCTCTCCCGCAGCTTCTCCCCCAGTTCGAGAAGAATTCTCTTTGACACTGGGGCTGCCAGAGGAAGTTGTCTCATGACTTTGAGCTTCCGAATTCTCACGTCAAGGACGGACCTCAAGATCCTCGAAACTTGCTTGTAGCTCGGCGGCAACGGGACCCTAACCCAGTTGACAGTTACCTGTTTGACGTATGGAACGACATCAATGTCTTCTTCCGTCCGGGTCTCAACATTGGTGATGGCCAGCTTTTGGCAGATCTCCTCCACCCTGCTCTTCCGGGAACTGGGTGACGCGGTGAGTCCGAGGATAAGTGGGCTGGACGCGGTTAGCCTGTAGGCCTCGGCGACCTGGGAGTAGGCGTAATCTCTGACGCAGCGATGCGCCTCGTCGAAGACAATGAGAGACACGTTACTGAGAGAATACCTGTCCTCCAACACGTCGTTCCGGATGACCTCCGGAGTGGCGAACACCAGTTTTGCACTGTTGAAGAGTTCTATTCGCTCCTTAGGCGGTATCTCCCCCGTAAGAACAACAGCGACCGGCATCTCTGGCATATGCTTCTGGAAGAATTCAGAATGTTGCATCACTAGGGGGCGGGTGGGAGCCAGCATCAGCACTCTTCCTTCAGGGGCCAGCGCGAGCTTTCCCTGCGCAACGAGGAGGGCTATGATAGTCTTTCCCAGGCCAGTAGGTAGCACCACTAGAGTATTCGCGTTCAGGGCCGAACGAGCTATCCTGTCCTGATACTCCCGTGCCGTTATGCCCACTAGGCTATTCATCGTGGTCGTTGTCACAGCCGGTTTCGACCTGGAGCTATCGAGGGGAGTCGAACTGGCCCTTGCGTATCCTAAGAATATGTGTTCTTCCTGCAGTTGACAACAGCAAGATTGCTAGCCCCCAGGACCCCAACGCGGCCGCTACAATGAAGGCTCGAAGCGGCCTGTCAAAGAAGAGGAACCCGGTCAGACCTAGAAGTACAGAGAATGCGGTCAAGACGTCGTACTTGTCCAGAACGTGAAAGCCGTCCAGCCCTGCTCGGAGTGCAGTTGTAAGCGTAGCCAGTGCTAGGGCAAGGCCGATGGCTCCAATAACAATCAGGGAGGCCGGATTCCAGTAGGAGACTTTGAGAACCAGCAATCCCACTTCGTCCGCAATCAATCCAAGCCCAATACCTGCAACCAACGCCCCATCCCACTTAGTTCGAGTATTTTCGGCAAAGGCGAGGAAGGAGGCGGAAAGGAGTAGGAGCACAATCCCATAGTACAGATGATGCATTCTAAATCCCTGAAGATGGATAATTGGGCAGGACTGGGTGCAGTAAGCCTCCAATGACACGAACGCCCGAGCCACTAGGACCGCTATAGAATAGCCCAGAGTGGCGAAGGACAATCCCACGGGGCCTCCAGGGGAGGGGGCTTTGAGGCTCTTCAACCCGAGCGCTACACAGCCTTCTCCCCTCTTTAACTTATTCGAAGAGTGGTGATGAGAGAACACCGTAAGGAATCGGGAGAAATCTATTGGATACTTTCTAGCCTCGACAAGGGTTAAGCATGGCTCCAAAAGTTGTGGTTTTGATGCCATCCGTTGGGGCCGGAAAGTTCAGAGTGGGGAAGATCCCACCCGCCGCCCTGCTACGATCCGTATTCCCCTACACAGGAAAAAAAAATACTAGGGTACTTGTCAAGCCTGGAATCGGAAGAGATGCCGCCGTAATTAGGTACGGCGGGAGGGTTCTAGCCTTCTCCACCGACCCGATAACAGGTACGACTACTCACATAGGGTCCCACTCGGTAATTATCAATGCCAACGATATCGCCACAACAGGCGCCAGGCCTGCCTGGTACCTTTGCACTCTCCTTCTGCCGATTGGAACGGAGGAACGGTTACTCCACGGGGTCATGATTGAGATTCATGAGACGGCCAAGGAGTTGGGTATATCAGTGGTTGGGGGTCATTCCGAGGTTACCTCAGGGCTTGACCGGCCGATAATTGCGGGTTTCATGGTTGGAGAGAGTGAGACGGGCAAGGTTTTGAGCGCGGAGGGTGGACGAAGTGGGGACAGGGTACTCCTCACGAAGATGGCAGGACTGGAGGGGACAGCCATCCTCGCATCAGATTACTCCAATAGGCTTCGCGGAATCCATCCCATGTCCATGAAGAGGGCCAGGAGCTTCTCGCTAGAAATGAGCGTTGTGAAGGAGGCATTAGAGATTGCCAAGTTCCGAGGAGTCCACGCGATGCACGATCCTACTGAGGGAGGGGTTCTAAATGGACTCTGGGAACTATCCGAGGCATCCGGGCTGGGGATCGAGGTGGCGGCCGACCGGATCAAGGTGGCTTCGGAGACCAGGGAGATATGCTCGGTTCTTGGGTTGGACCCTTTGAAATTGATGAGCTCGGGCTGCATTCTGGTGGCTGTCGATTCCTCAACAGTTGGGACTGTCAAGCGCAAGCTCAGCCAGATGAGGGTTATGGTTTCAGATGTGGGAGTTCTGACTCCTGGTTCTTCTGGTCGCTATGTGTTGAGAGGCGGAAAGAGGACAAGGCTGGAAGCGGTCCCAAGAGACGAACTCTACAGGTTAACTTGACGGTTTGGCATTCGAATTAGCCTTGAATGGTTCCTGAAGCCAGAATAGTAGGACGAGTAGGGCTGCCGCTACGATGCCAAGGAAATACCATCCTGACGAGTAGCCCAGGAAGGCAAAGGCGATAGGAATACCAAAGCTGCCCAATATTTGGGCAGAGTTCATCATGCTAATGGCTAGGGTTGCGTTTCCCGTTCCAACCTCGGGGTACTGGCTGGCACTGGCGTACTCGATGGAAAAGACGATTGCGTCCAGAAACCCTATCACTGGTATGAGAAACCACAGCTGGTACGGTTGCGATGCGCCAATGAGGCCAAGCCCTATTGCTACTCCGAAGCCCGGAACAATCATGAAAATCTTGCGCCGCCGTGCCTTGTCAGACAGACGGCCACCTATGGGCCCACCCAAAATAGCTGCGAACATGATTAGCGATGCGATAAGACCGGCCTCACCTGTTGGTATTTGGTAAGCGTCATTCAGGAATTTCGGAAGTAGCTGTGAAGTGGTGAATACTCCTCCCCAAATGCCGATGATGCCAAACGCGATCAGTATTATGTTGCGATTCTTGATTGCTGGCCAAATTGGCCCGATTTCTTGTCTAACCAGTCTGTCTCGAGGCAGTACTACCTGGCCAACTGCCACGAGAATGAGGCCGATCAAGCCCCCTAATACGAGGCCGAGCCTCCAGTTCCAGACTTCGAAGAGAAAGGCCCAGGCGAAGAGCCCCAGTGCCCCTCCGACATTGAACATGGCATTGTAGAGTCCGAGGACGAAGCCCTCCTCCTCCGCTTTGAATAGTGGGGTCAGAACGCCAATTGCTGGTGCGAAGAAGAGAGCCGCTCCGAGCCCCAGGAATAGCCTTGCCATGAACAGGAAGGGAAAGTTGGGGGAGATTCCTTCGCCGATTCCTGAGAGGGAGAGGATTAGCATTCCTAGCTGGGACGTGTTCTTGGGACCCCAGCGGGTGGACAGGATTCCGGCTGGAATCTGGAAAATTCCTGCTCCCAGCAGGAATGAGGAGGTCAACAAGCCTATCGTTGGTCTGTCGATTCCCAGTTCCAAGGCGATGAGTGGCAAGGCTGGGGAGATGTTGAACCAGTTGACGGTGTAGATGATTCTTGACGAGAGAACTGATCCTAAGACCAGCCATCGCTTGCTAGTGTCCAACTGTATGGCCGCCGTGATTTTGGGTGCCTGATGGGCTTGGAACTTCCACTATATCATTAGTTGCGTAGTGTTGGGCCTGGGGACGGGTCCTCACTCATTCTCGCCCGGGGGTCACCCGAGTCTCAAGATCCACTTCATTCAGTCCAAGGGACATGTCCGCTGGGCCAGAGAAGTCATCGGACCCGAGGTCCACTGGAGGAGGGAATGAATAAAGCCTTACCGGACGATGTCAAACGAGAGTTTGGGGTTTCGTGTCATCTATCACTGTTACTCCATTGGCTTTCGAGAGTCTTGGGGTGCGGTCCATGTGCACGCTGGTTAAGACCAAGGATGTTGTTGTCCTTTTGGATGCGGGTGTTGCCCTGGGTCCGAGGTTCGGTTTGATGCCCCATCCTCTGGAGTTTAAGGCGAGGGACGAGGCTCGGCGGAGAATCGAGGAAGCCGCGTCTCTGGCAAAAGTTGTCACGATTTCCCACTATCACAACGATCACCACACGCCCAATTATGTTGACCCTGTCTGGTTGGGCAGCAGCCCAGAATCTCTAGAACGCATTTACAAGGGTAAGATTGTTCTGGCCAAGGATTCTCGGCTGAAGATCAACACGGCTCAAAGGAGAAGAGGCTGGATGTTCCGCCAGACAGCTGAGAAGCTGGCGGAGAAGTTTGTGGCAGCAGACGGTGAAAGTTTTCAGTTTGGGAGGACGACTGTTAGGTTTCCGCTTCCAGTTCCGCACGGCGAGAACGATTCAGGTCTGGGTTGGGTTTTGCCCTGCATAGTTGAAAGGTCCAAGGACAAGTTTGTTTTCGCCCCCGATGTTCAGGGTCCGGTGGTGGCTGAAACTCTAGAGTTATTGCTTGGAGAGAAGCCAGGGGTTCTAATTGTCGGCGGTCCCCCCACGTATCTTCGGGGTTTCCGTTTGGGAGACGAGTTCTTTGAGACAGCACTTCAAAGCCTCGAACGTTTGGCTGTTAGCATTGAGACGGTTGTGGTTGATCATCACCTGCTCAGAGATGAAGGATGGCATGACTTTCTTGGTCCGGTTCGCAAGTCAGCAGAGAAAGCAGGGCATCAGGTCTTGACGGCCGCGGGACTTTTGAAGGCCGAGCCAAGGCCGTTGGAAGCAATCAGGAAGAGGTTGTACGAGGAAGGGAAACCTAGCGACGAGTTCATGAAATGGGCAGGGCTTCCGAAGGAGAAGCAGGGTGTCGTGCCACCGCCCCTTGCAATCCCGACCGGGGAGCACGTTTCTTGTTGGTCCTGATACTCTTATAGCGATGTTTCTGGACGTTGGGTTTGGGCGGTGGTGGGGGACTGGGAAGCTGGTCGTTTCCTGTTACCCGAAATCGACCTTTGCGGGGGTCCGCTAACGTTGGGGAGCGGCTGCCTCACCAGGCTGAAGACCAGGCTGTCAACTGTGACATTCTGCCCCACCGGGCCGGCGGCGAGGGGGCTTCCTCTGAAGGGAGGAATGCCACTCTCTCATGGTCGAAACCGGCGAGGCCCGGAAGGGAGCAGCTGTAAGGCTGACGTTCGACGCTGGTGGGATCCCAGGGTGGAGAAGAGGGTTTGGACACCCTGCCTGGGAGAGAGGCCCATCCCCGGCGGATGCCGCCACCGCCTTTCCGCCCTCAAGACGATTATCATATTCTTACCTTGGCATCTCACGCCCTGAATCATGGGTCCCAGTCTGACAGCCTCACTAGTGGGCCAATCCACAACAATCCCGGAAAAAATCGCTCATAATGAACCCGTTTTTCCAGTCTGAACACCGATTAGTTTCACCAACCTAGCGGTCACTAAGGAAAATTCTCAGAAACTGGGGTAGGAAAGACCCGAGATAGGCAGACTTCACGCCCTAAATCGGAAAAATCGCTCAACAACCCTACCGGACAGAAAACGACCTCGTGAAAAGACCGGGGTCTATCAACGGCGTTTCAAGACGTGAGAGTCCAAATCCCGCTCCTCAGCCAAGTAGGCTCAAGAAAGACGACACTAATGAGTCGCGAAAAATTTGTAACTATTTCTTTCTTAAAAACATGATTTCTAGCCCCCCGGGGGGCCAGGGAAAACACAGCCCGACACAGCACACCCCAACACGGTCGACCCACACAACGGGCTAACAACACGGCCCACAAAGAAGCGAACAAGCCTGAACCACCGGAATCAATTCACGGCAGCTGGGAAAAAGCCCAGACTAAGCCCCGATCGCGAATCCTAACCTCCAATTCTAAAGCGGCACCATTCGTTCGGGCCCTGCCAGCTTCCTTGGGAACTTTCCAAACCCGACACGAGCCCGTTCCAGCCCCTGACCAGCCAAAACCGCCCAAATTACTATTCAGACACAGGCTATCCTTGGAGAAAAAAAAGCATGGCCCATCCCATCCCCAAGATGTGAAATACAGATCTCATAGAACTGGGAGCCAGTCCCCCAGAAGAGCCGTCAGAAAAAAACTCCCTTCTAAGAATTCCTTTCTAGAAGGCTAGGTGTTTGAGGAAGAATTCCGTGATCTTGTTGTAGCAGGTAACCCTGTTCTTGAAACGCAGCACATCGTGGCCTTCATCCTCGAAGACTAGATAGTCCACCTGGACCCCTTTGCGTCTAAGGTCCGCGGCAACCTGGGCGGACTCCGGCTCAGGGACCCGCGGGTCGTTCTTCCCCTGAATAATCATCAATGACGCTGTTAACTTGTCGAAGTAGGTCTTTGGAGAACGTTCAACGAGGAACTGATGGTCTTTCTCAGGGTCACCAATTGCCAGGCGAACATAGGGTAGCCAGGAGGGTGGCAGACGGGTAACCCAGGCTGGCAGGTCGTAGGGGCCGAACATGTCGACCCCGGCCTTCCACAGCGTCGGGTGGCTTGCTGTAAGCATTAGGGTCATGTAGCCACCGTACGAACGGCCTACAACTCCCCTCCGGCTCGAGTCTATTCGCGGGTCCTTCTCAAGCCGTTTCAACCCTTCCAGATGATCCTTCACATCATCACCGCCCCAATCCTTGTCTACATACTTCATGTACCGCATGCCATAACCCGTGCTGCCCCGGACGTTCGGGACGAAGACTGCGAAACCGTTCAGTGTCAAGTACTGGATGAGGGGCATAGAGAACCAGGTGAAGTCAGGCCTCTCCTGGCCCTGTGGACCACCGTGAACATACTCGACGATCGGCCTGGGACCCTTAAAACCCAGCTCGTTCGAAGGAAGATACAGCCTGGCTGAGACCCTCAAGCCGTCAAACGACTTGTAGCTGACATCTTCACCTTCTGAAAGGTGGCCTTCTGGGATTCCGAGAACCCTCTCATTCGACAGCCGCTTTGGCTGTCCATCTCCGCCCCAGGGGTACAGGTAGAGTTGGGACGGCACGTTAGCCTTAGTAAAGCAGAGGACATACTCGACCCTCGGAGGGTCCCCTTTCTTCACCTGCCATTCGAGGCCCAGTAGTACTCCTCCTGACAAGGGGGCTTGTCCCACAAGGGCCTTGGTGACCTTGAAACTTGGAGAGGTTCCGTTCTGGAAAATGCTTTCGTAAACCCACGAGGCCCCGTCGATGTTGTACTCTAACACGAACAGGTTGTCCTCGACCTGTCTAATGTTGACGAGTTGTCCTGAACCAGTATGCTGGAGCCCATGGACCGGAACGTCTACAGGGGTTGACGACGGGTCGAGTGATAGGAACGTGGCTCCACCCTCGTCGTGGAAAAGGTTGGAGGTGAAGACTAGTGCTCTGTTCTGATCGACGAAGTTACACCAGCCTATGCCTGAAGGCGGGACCTGTTTTCCCTCTCTTTTTTCAAGAGGAATCCCGTAGAGAAGCTCTCTCTCCCCCATTCCCTTCTTCCACATGTACAGGACGTTATCCCCTGCAGTGTACCCATCTGCGAGGATGATTGTGGAATTGTCCGAAGATACGCCATTGCAGAAATTACCATAAAGGCTTCTTCCGAGGGAAGTGGTCTCCCGGTTTTCCAGGTCGATAATCAAGGTCTCCTGCTCAGGCCTCTTTCGGTCATCACGGTGCAGATATGCAGTGTTCGTCTCGATGTCGCAATGGATGGAAGCTAGTTGTTCATTCTCGTAATCCTTTCCGAGAATTGATTCTGGAAACCCGCCGTCCATCGGGACGAAGGATGGTTGGTAGTTTTCATTGCCCAGCTTGTCTACCATAACCATGACCTTCCCCATCTTTGGGAACGCAACATAGTTGTCGCCGATCATAAGATGGGGGTTCACTAGTGCAAGCCCTCCCGGAAGGAGAGGCTGAGGTATCCCTCCCGACTTGTCCATCGAGTAGAGGCTCAGAGCACCCGAGGAGTCGCTGAGAAAGTAGACCCTATCTCCTACAACCCTTGGGGCGAGCATGAGCCTCGCGGATAGGAGCGATTCTATCGGAAACTTCATGGCTGGTGAGGCGGGCTTCGGGACGGTTTCTGTAACTGTCAAGACAATCCAGACGTCCACACTCATCTAGCCTATGAATCTTATTGGAGAACAAGGGTAGTACTGAATGCTTACTGAGGATTTTTTCGACAGGCGGTTCACACAGCGTCCCAGCGCCCCTGCGATAAGTTCTCCCGGAATACTCGGTAACAAGAAGTCTGATGCCGTAAACGGGGAACGTTTAAAACACTGCCAAGACCCGGCCAACGTTCGAAGACTGAAGGGCTTCCATGAGCAAGGAACTCAAGAAAATTTCGGATGTCAAACTGTTTGGGAAGTGGCCGACCTCAGGCCTGGAAGCAGAGGATCCGGGACTGAAACGGTATATTTCCTCGAGACCCTACCTTATACCTCACACGAGCGGCCGTCATGAACACCAACGTTTCAAAAAGTCGACTATCAACATTGTCGAACGTCTCATCAACAACATGATGAGGCCGGGCCAGTCAGGCGGCAGCAACGCACGGGCGACCAGTATCGTCGAGAATGCCCTTGACCTGATGGCAATTCGAACCGGAAAGAACCCGGTGGAACTCTTGATTCGGGCAATTGAGAACGCGGCCCCAGCCGAAGACGTCACAAGAATAGCGTACGGTGGAATCGTCTACCCCATCTCCATCGACATCGCACCCCAGAGAAGGGTGGACATCGCCCTACGCCACATTTCCGACGCTGCTCGCGCAATCTCCCACAACAACCCCCGAACCATCGACGAGTCCCTAGCCGACGAGCTGGTACTCGCCGCTGCTAGAGACCCGAAGAGTCAGTCAGTGAGAAAACGTGACGAGATTGAACGAATAGCCCTCGCCTCCCGTTAGGCGCGTGTCCTGGCAGGGCTAGCTTTCCTCATCATTCGGCGCGCGTAGACCACTATCCAACCCGCGAGGATCCCCAGCAGCAAGGCGGCAAAATAGCCGTTCAACAAGTATCCGACAGGCCATACGTTCTGCGCAATCCAATCCCTCATGAACTGGTTGGACTGGTATTCCAGCGAGAGGCCCCAGAATAGAGCAACTATGACGGCGTATTGACCCATGAGGATTGCAAAGGTAATGCCGTCTCTCATTCTCGTGTCAGCGCCCAAATCCTGGCAGGGCTACCGGCCAGGGAAGATAAAGACGACGAGGCGAATAGATTCGACCCCCTCTATTCCAGCTTTATACAGCCCGTTGCAGAACAACAACCCTCCTTGTCTACAGTAGAGAAAACGGCACGTCCAGTATCCTCGCTGGCTACCCAGATTGAACGAGCAGGCCTCATCCTCCAAAATGGAGCGGTAGAACAGATAGAAACCTACAGGTCTAGGTTCGAAGCCCTTGACGGGCTGTACGAGCGTCTGTTCAAACAGCTAATCGTCTCAGGTCTTGACAATGCCCGAGCCTATGACACAGCGAGGAAACTATTCGGCAACGAGGAGGTCTCCTTCGCCGCTGTGGACGGAACTGAATACGCACGACCATTGTTCGACCTAGTCGTGTTTTTCGGAGGATCCTACGCGTCCCGGGGAACGATCAAGTTCCAAGAAGGGAAACCCCCACAAGTTGAATACCAAGATCAATTCCTCAAGAACGGGCTCGGCCTATCCAGCTGCGTCCCAGTCTACGTCAGCGAAGTACCCGACATAGACCAGAGCTTCATCCAACCAGGCGAGGCATCGGAAATCTCCCTCGTCAGACCTCTAACAGACGAGTCCATCGCCAACAACTCCACTATACCTGCCTGGATAATGACCCTGTCCGAATTTTACGTTGCCTACAAGCTTGCCTCTGAGACGGACGGCCCCCAAATTCTGTTCTTAGACCGCAGTCTGGCTACAACCTTGGCGAGCCTAATCTACGATACTTCTAGGCGGAAACTCTGGAAGTCGAATGGAGCCCTACTCGGTCTGGAGGTAGACGGAGAGCCCCTGGACGAGCAAGAGCTCGCATATGGACGCCATCACGTCTACAACCCTGTTCTCGACCTAGCCCCTCCGCGAGGAGACTACCTTCGGTACCGATGCCTGATGGTCATCGAAAAAGAGGGGCCGATGACCATTGACAGGCTCTGCGAGACTCTTATGATAACAACAGCCGACCGACGAAAAAGGGTCGAACGTTTTCTCAACAGGTCAGTCACGGAGGGTTACTTGGAACAAACAGAAGGCCTGTTCACCTTCGCCGAGCGGTACGGGAAAACCTGGGCCAGGATTGAGAAACTGGTGAACGCGATAGGCCGAAGGATGTTTGAAGAGACGCCACGCCAAAACCCGTTGCGTGTCCGGAAGAACGACGGTTGGCACTGGTTAACGACGCAAGACATGGCTTTTCTGACCCTTTTTGCGCTCAACCTTCTAGTAGAAGAATGTTGGAAAAAACACATACTCCTCGTAGGAATAACGAAGGACACGGCTGCACGCGATCTGAAGAACCATGTTCTTCCCATACTGGTCTCCAACCGCGTTTGGAAAACAGACCTAACGCGAGAAGACCTTGGCCGGGTCCCCACCACTGACCGAATGCTGCTCCAAACCCTGAGCCTCTTCAGTCACGAAGACATCTCGGTTCCCTGGTCTCTCGTTGAATATGACTCCTCCTTTCTGACAACGGTCCCCGACTTCGAGGGGCGAGGCGGGTACGTCAGCGGAGCCATAAGAAACAAGATTACTCCTGAGAGATTCTTCCTCAAGTCCTATGTTCAACTATCCCAGGCCGAACAAGACCCCCAGCTGCGCAGCAACGTTCTCCTAGTGGACAGACTAGCCCATCCAGGCTTCGACCTTAGACCTGACACTATCCTCGAGTTCAAACACGCCTACGGGGGCGCTGATGAACCCCTTCAGCCGATTGTCTTTAAGGATAGCAAGGTTCGAAACCCGATTCAAGAACTCGTTATGGTAACGCTAGTAGCAATGACTAGCAAGAGCATTCCGGAGCTTTTCGGCCATAACAAGCCCCTCTTCATCGCGGACAAGGTGGCCAAGTGGCAAAACGAAGAGATGAGAAGAGTTATCGACACGACAGGCAAATGGCTTATGAACAATCCCCGCTTACGAAACTTCGTCTTCTACATGAGCACGTTCAGAGAGAGGAGGAACGAGATTGAATCTACTCGAAGAGAAGCCTACTAGGTTTTTCACCGATTTCGACGGTCGCTTCAAGGCCCGTCTCAGTGGAGTCACCCCTGCCTTCATGCCAGTGGCAACCCACGAACTAACCGGAACCTCCTCCAGGTACGAATGCCGGATCAAGGTCGAATACCAAAAAGACATCATGGGACTAATCGAAGAAGGCATGCTAGTGGCTGTCAGAAACTTCAGGTCAACACAACAACAACAACGCTTCTCCCTAATGGTCATCTCAAGGGTCTGGCCAGAACACTATGGCCTGAAGGGACTCTCGGAGCACAGCTACTATCCCATGCAATTCGAGATCATACAGCAATCAGTCAAGGATTGGGAGACCAGCGACAAGTCCACCATGATGGTTCAAATTAGCGCCCTTCCCATCAACTATGACCTGATAACAGATGGACAATCCGAGCCCAAGTACGAGAAAGGGTTCAGCTATCCAGTCATAGGCGCCGAAGCCCAAATCCTCAACAAGGACATGATCAGCCACATGTACAACCAGCGAATCCTGGCCAAGCTCGGCTACCGCTCAGAGATGACCAGCAGCGACGCCCACCGGGACCCCCGCATCGGAACCATACAGATGTTCGAGTCTACCGAAGAAAAGATTCCAATCTACTTGGACTTCGAGGCCATGGTCCGCTACCATTTCGGAATATTCGCCTTCACAGGCGCCGGCAAGTCCAACCTCTTGGCCAATGTCCTCAGAAGAATACTCGTCCACGCCCCAGAGATCAAAGTAGTAGTCTTCGACATTTCCAGCGAATACCCATTCCTCCTAATGGACCTCTTAGCCGACGAAAAACTAGACTCGAAAATCATCTTGGAGAATCCTGTAGCAAACCCCGACCAGTTCTACCTGAGCGTAGTAAAGCCTAGAGAATACGAGGATGATGACCGGGTGAGAAAAGTGTTCGGCCGGATCTTCAGCCAGAAGAAGATAACCTATTACCTTAAGCCCGAGTCCAAGATTCCCTGCTTCGGAGACATTCTAGATGAACTGAAGGATTTGCGGGGCAACAGCCTTGACAAGCCCCACTACATCAACGCCATAGATCGCATAAGGGAATTCGTCCAAGACTACAAGTCAGAACACGACCTGACTGACTCCACGCAGATCAATGAGGAATTCATCATCCAACTGGACGATAAAGGAAGAACCGCTGTTGTCGAGTTTAACATCTCGGACCGGAGCGGAGTATATTCCTGGGCCACGACCCGGCTCGCCCTTCAAGACAACCTGAAGCGGGCTGAGAAGCAGAGGCGTGTGACTGGAGGAGTGGACATAGAAGGGATTAGGGAGCTAGTTGAGAAAGACTCCCGGCTAACCTGCATATCCATCTCCGACCCCTTGGCGATCAAGGAACTTGTAATTCACCTGGCACGGGAATTCCTGCAGCGGAGGAAACGATCTTTCAAGGTGAAACCCTACGTCCTCTTCGTGTTTGACGAGGCCCAGGAGTTCGTCCCCGACATCTCAGGCTCGTCGGGAATCGACAAGGACTGTTCCAAGATGGTGGAGACGTTGCTGAGACAAGGACGAAAGTACGGCCTCGGGGGGTGTCTGGCAACCCAGAGGATTGCCTACTTGAACACGAACGCGCTTCAACAGCTCCACACCTACTTTGTAGGGACTCTGCCCAGGCCCTATGACCGAACGGTGGTCAGCGATACTTTCACGATAGACAAACAAATTCTTGAGAAGACTCTCGAGTTCGCGCCCGGAGAATGGCTGCTCTCAAGCTTCATCGCCACTGGGATGGAAAACGTGCCCATCTTCATCAACGCAGACAACGCCGAGGCAGAGGTCGAGAAGACTCTGAAGGGATTGGGTCCAGCCAAGGACTTGGACACGAAGAGTCCGGAGCAGGCCACGCTGCTCGTGAAAAACTAACACGTCTGGTCTAGCGACTAATGCTGCTCCGGAGAGTTTCTCGGAAGGCAGAGAAGACTCTAATCCGTTTTCGCTGAACCACCACCTCGGCAAGTGTCATCACGACAAAGGCCACGGCAATTGCTAGGCGCGTCTCAACGAACACTGTTGAGACAAACCAGAACCCGAAAAGAACTGCTGCGTTACTCGTGTTGTATTCAAGGTCCAACAGGGATGCGCAGGCATAGAGCGACTGGGCCATGGTCAGGAAGATCTCGGTTCCGTGTATACCCAATGGCACTGTCCCAAAGCTTCCTATGCTTAGTGAGAAGACTACTGGGATCACGGCTACCAGTGCGGTTAGCTCATTCACGGCTGAGGAGAGAAAATTGAGAAGCGCCATTGGCGCGAGGGTGATTTTCCGGGCCCAGTTAAAGGCAGTAACCTTTTCTGGAAATTCTGAGAGCAGGGGGGCTATCCACTGGATGAAGAAGAAGACGGATGAGGGACCGAGGAGGATTACGGCGATGTTATGGAGGGAGTTAACAAAGGGGTCTGTGATAATCACAAAAACGAGGCCGCAAAAGATGAATAGGCCGCTAATGGCTCCGATTCTTCGGCGTTTCTTCTTAATCTTCACCAGAACGAGCGGGGCGCCTGAAAGGACTTGGTCCGGGTTCTCTCTTTCCGGAGGGAGCTTGCCGAGAATGAACATGTACACGACGAATATCGCCGTGAGGGCTACCGTGTCGAGTATGGTGAGGTTTCCCTTTACCAGGATTAGTAGGTAGTATAGTGAGCCTCCCAGCATGAAGATCACTTCCACACTCTGCTCGTTTGCTAGCCCGATTGCCAGGGGTCCCGACTGGTGTTTCCTTCTCTTCTGGACAGCTAGAGTGAAGAGTATCAGAGGCCAACCTACTCCAGTGAGGAGTCGGTTTGCGCCGGTGAAGTTCGCGATTACGTTTGGAAGCCAGTTCGATGGGTCTTGGCCCGCTTTCCAGGCGATTGTTCCTTCGACGAAATACTCAGGAATGGTTTGGACGATGGCGACGACCGCCAGTGCGAGTCCCTGGCTGATGGCAAATTCAGATGCCTCTGCAGCCCAGGCAATGAGAATCGACGCTGCGACGACGGCAGCGAAGGTGGAGAAGGCGACCACGTAGACTGGGTCGCCTATCAGGGAGACAACGGCTATGCCCGAGAGGGCGACCAGGAAGAGGCCAGCATACTGGAAGAGGACGCGGTCAGGCACAGTGTGTATTCTCCGAAGTGGGGCAGAGGGTCAAAGTTAGAGTGCGGCGAAAGAACATTCCAGACCCTGTTATGACACTTTCCAAATGGGTCACAACGGCCAGTTTTCTGCGCGAACCAGAACGAGATATGATCTATCTGAAATGGAATCCTAGATTAGAGACTGGTGGACCGGGCGGGATTTGAACCCGCGGCCTTCCGGTCTTACTAGGCTTGGTCAACAGGCCTATGCGAACCGGACGTTCTTCAGCCCAAGACCCACGACAAGGCCTCGGTATACCAGGCTGAACTACCGGCCCATGCCGCAGAATCGCGCGGCCTATCCGCGGTCTTAAGACTTTGGAGAAAACGTTCGGATTCTGGAAAGTCTTAATACGCCTCTTTGTCCCGCCGTCAAAATCACGTGGGCCGGTAGCTCAGCACGGTTAACTGAGGAGCGTGCTTTTCAGGCCGAGGAGCACACGGCTGATAACCGTGGGGTCGAGAACCGGTATTTCCCCCGGGTCGACAGAGTTCAAATCTCTCCCGGCCCACCACTAACGTTCCAAGCTTCTAATGCGTTCCTAGTACAGTGGGGATAGCATCAAGGTGACGCACCAAGTTCCTTGAATGCAAGGTCTAGACTCTGATTGGGAGTGGGGTCGAAGCTTAACACTCGGTTCTTAGCTAGGAGTTCGGGGACTGTCTTGATGTTAAAGTCTTCAGCCCGAATATTTCTCTTCAAATCCTTGGGCTGAATTGGGCATGAAACTGGAGCGCCAGGATTGGGTCTCAAGCTGAAAGGTGCAGCCACAGTCTTGGTCAGGCCGTTCTGAAACCAATCCACATAGACCTTTCCAACCCGGTCGCCTCTGTGCCTGGAAGTGGAGACCTTCTTAGGCACAAGGTCCTCCAACAATATTCCCAGCAGCAGCACGAACCTTCGGATCACCTCAATCTCGTACCTTGGCTCTACGGGGATGAGAATGTGGATTCCATCGGCCCCTGATGTCTTGATCAAATGTTTGAGTTTCATTTGGTCTAGAGCGGAGTGGAAGGAGTCGGCGATTCCCAGCGCATCCTCGAATTCGGCCGGTGGGTACGGGTCCAAGTCTACCAACACCATATCATGCCAATCAAAACGGGGCGTTGAGGAGAGGAATTGGTTGATCTCGACACAGGCCATGTCAGCAAGCCAGACCAGAGTTGCACTATCATTGCACAGCACGTGTCTAACGGCTTTTCCAGGCTTCTCGTGAGACCTGACTGGGACCACTTTCACCCAGGCGGGATGGTGGGGCCAGTCCTTCTGGACGAACGACTTGTCGGAGACACCGTGGGGAAACCTGTTGAGCATCAGAGGCCTATTTCTGATACATGAGACCATGCGAGGGGCAACAGAAACGTAGTATTGGATTAGGTCGGCCTTTGTGATTCCCTCCTTCTTCCACATTGGCTTGTCTAGATTGGAGAGAACAATCCTTCTCCCGTCAACCTCGACAACTTCCTCAGTCTTCTTCAAACCCTAGACCTGTTACCCCCCGCTCTCGATCCAGTCGCGATATGGTTAATTGGCTCTTGGTAACCCTCTTATTTGGGTACGATGCGTAAGACCCGTCCCTCGTAGAGGAGTGTCAAGGTTCTGCCACCGCGCACGATTTGGAAGGGAGCCATCAGCTTCGGCCTAGTTAGCATACCAGTCAAGACGTATGGCGCCATATCAGAACACAAGACCGGCCTCCGCATGATGTGCCCCACCTGCAAGAGCCCGCTCCAGTTCAAACGTACGTGTCCCAAGTGCCTCAAGGAGGTCGGCTGGGACGACATAATCCGGGGCTACGAGGTTCAGAAGGGAAAATACGTTCCAATCACTCCGAAAGAGCTTGAGAAGCTGGAGCTAGAATCTGGCCGTCTAGTCGAGATTTTCCAGTTTGTCGACGCGGACAAGCTGGACCCAATCTATTTCGACTCCAGCTACTACCTCATGCCCGACGAGCGAGCAGAGAAGCCGTATTCTCTAATGCGCGGTGCCCTCGAAGAGTACCAGAAGGTCGCGGTGGGACGAGTGACGATGCACGAGAAAGAACACCTCGTAGCCTTGAGGCCCTACGAAGGTGCAATACTAATGTCCACACTCCACTATGCGGACGAGATTCGAAGCCCGAAAGATTTCCCTGAGCTGAAGAAAGCTGTGGAAGTGGAGAAGGAGGAGCTGGAGCTGGCGGGGCAGCTTATCCGAATTATGAAGAAGCCCTTCAACTACAAGGAGTACAAAGACAGCTACCATGAGTCGTTGATGAAGTTGATAGAGGCGAAGATGAAGGGCAAGGAAGAAGTGATCGAGGTCCGAGTTCCTGAGATAAAGCCGACCAAGAACCTCATGGAGGCCCTAAAGGCCAGCATCAAAGCCCATGAGAAACGATGACGCTCTTCGACGAGCGTCCCATACGCCCCATGCTCGCCAAGACCGGCGACCCCTTCGACTCGAATGATTATGTTTTCGAAGTAAAGTGGGACGGCCTTCGCGTCCTCGTTTTCAAGAACGGCGACCTGTTAGAGATGCAGAACAGAAACCTGAGAGATGTCACCCTAGTATTCCCTGAGCTACAGCAGCTCAAGAACAGCGGCCAGGCGAATAGCATGATTCTTGACGGTGAGGCCGTGGTCCTAGGGAAGAAGGGCACACCGGATTTTGGACGCCTTCAGAACCGTTTCGGAGTAGACGACCCCAAAAGAGCGGACGCGCTCAGCAAGACTATCCCAGTGACGTACGTTGCCTTCGACCTGTTACACTTGAACGGGAAAGACATGGTGTCCAGACCCCTCTTAGCACGGAAAGAGAAGTTGAAGTCCATTCTGACAGAAGGCCCTCACCTCCTATACGGAGACCATATCGAAAAACAAGGAAAGCGTTTCTTCAAAGAAGCTTCAAAGAGAGGCTTCGAGGGAATAATCGCAAAGCAGCGAAGCTCTCCCTACCTTCCAGGGAATCGGGGAAGCGACTGGATCAAGATCAAGGGAACGAGAACCTTGGACTGCATCATCGTCGGCTATACGAGGGGGGAGGGAGCCCGATCCTCAACCTTCGGTTCGCTGGTCGTTGCAGCCTACGGAAGAGAGGGGCGGCTACTCCACATGACAAATGTGGGGGGAGGGTTTGACAATCGAACCTTAGACGATCTGAAGCGGCGCCTGGTCAGGCTTGAAAGGAAGACGCCCGTCATCTCCGGACCCATTGATGCCCCTTCTCCCGTGACATGGGTTAAACCCAGCCTTGTCTGTGAGGTCAAGTACATGAGCATCACGCATGATGGGAAGCTCCGGTTTCCAAGGTTCAGTATGATCAGGACCGATAAGAGGCCTGAAGAATGTGAGGTCGACCTTTGAGATTTTCAAAGGTCTGAATACAATGAGCTATGTGCGAAGGCATATAATCCTCGCAGCGGGTCCGCCCCCGAGGTCGTCATGTTGGCAGAAGTTCGCACTGTCCGAATGCCTTCCTGCAACTGGTGCGGACGCATGATACTCCCGAGGGAGGGAGCCGTCAAGTTTCCCTGCCCTCAGTGTGGCGAGGTTACAATATGGCGCTGCGAAAAATGCCGTGGCTTTGGCCGGCCTTACAAGTGCCAAAAGTGCGGTTTCTCAGGACCCTAGCTGGTGGCTGGCAATGGCAAATGTCATGGTTTCCGTCAAAATTTTCCCTTCAGACATCGTATCTGATATGAGTGGGCTTCAGGACAAGATTAGGAAGACGCTTGAAGGAAAAGCCTCGGTCTACAAGTTCGAAGAAGAGCCCGTGGCCTTCGGGCTTGTCGCTTTGATCGCCCATATCGTAATGCCTGAGAATATTGATGGGCGCATGGACGAGGTGGAGGAGCGTCTGAAGTCTCTGGAAGGCATTAGCGAGGTTCAAGTTTTGGTTTCTAGACGGGTGTAGGTATTACTTAATAATCAGTAATTAAGTTACGTTAAGTTTAAATAGGCTCATGGACCCGTTTTCAATTATCTTGGGCTTAAGACTAACTCTTCATAATGGCAGCCGTGTCCTCCTCGACGTTCCCCTCACCCATGAGGAATGGCAGAACGAGGCCCGCGAGCTTGTCACGCGAGAATTAGACCATGTAGACTCTAACTTGGATGATATCCTTGAGATCTGCGATTTCTTCTCGAACAGGAGGCGCCTTCAAATGGTCAGCCACATGGTCAGGGAAGATGGCCATTCTTCGAGCTTCACAGACCTTCTAAAGGTGGCAGTCAATCCGAAGTATGTTTCTGATCTAGTGAATAGGTCGCCGGGAAAGGGTTTGGTCGTGAAGGATGGTAGAGGATATCGCATGTCCCCGGCGGGGCTGGGAAGCTTCCTTCTGCTATCCATAGGAACCAAAAAGGTACTGGAAGAGCTAGATGCCATCAATAGTGGCGATAAGTCTTTTGAGGAGGAATCACCCGATGAATCCTAGGTTCGGAGAAGTCCAGGGCTCACCAGCCTGTCTTCTCCTTGCCAATACCTTGACAATAGTAATTGGGTGTTAGGAAATGGCAATGGTACCAAAAGAAGTTCAGCTGCGAGTAGCAGATGCCAAGCAGCGAGATGTCGGACATGGAAAGGTCAGAATCGATAATGAGACAATGCAAAAGCTTGCCATCACGGCGGGCGATTTCATTGAAGTTCATGGAAAACGGACGACCGTGGCAATCGCTTGGCCCGCTTACGCGGAGGACCAGGGCCAGGAAATCGTCCGAATGGACGGGTTACTGCGGAGGAACGCCGGGGTAGCCCTTAACGAATATGTGACCATTAAGAAGGCTGAGGTAAAGGACGCACAGACAATAGTCTTCGCCCCCACCGATGTTAGGCTGAGCGTGGACGAAGAATTCGTGGGCTTTGTCAAACGCCGGTTCATGGACATGCCCTTCGTGGAGGGGGACATGACGCTTCTCAGCATTTTTGGAAGCGCAGTTCCACTGATCGCAACTAGGACCCGGCCCCATGGGCCAGTCAAGATCACAGAGCCCTCCGTAGTTCAGGTGATGAGTGAGCCCACACCTGAGAAGAAGGGCATCCCAATCGTGACCTACGAGGATATCGGTGGACTCCACGGCGAAATCCAGAGAATCCGAGAAATGGTTGAGCTGCCTCTCCGCCATCCCGAGCTGTTCCAGAGGCTGGGCATCGAACCTCCGAAAGGAGTATTCCTCTACGGCCCACCAGGTTGCGGTAAGACTCTGCTGGCCAAGGGGGTCGCTAACGAGTCGGATGCCAACTTTTACGTGATATCGGGTCCTGAGATCATGTCAAAGTTCTACGGCGAATCAGAGGCTCGACTGCGAGAAATCTTCCAGAAGGCGTTGGAGACGGCCCCGAGCATCATCTTCATCGACGAAATGGACGCCATCGCGCCAAAGCGGGAAGAGGTAACCGGGGAAGTGGAGCGAAGGGTCGTCGCCCAGCTTCTCTCCCTGATGGACGGCATGGGGGCCAGGGGGAACATCATAGTAATCGGAGCAACCAACAGGCCCAACGCGATAGATCCAGCCCTCAGACGTCCCGGCAGATTCGACCGGGAGATTGAGATTGGTGTTCCTGACAAGATGGGCCGGTACGAGATACTGCAAATTCACACGCGAACAATGCCTCTGGCGTCAGATGTTGACCTGCGCAGGCTGGCTGACATCTGCCACGGCTACACCGGCGCGGACATGTCATCCCTCTGCAGGGAAGCTGCCATGAAGGGTCTTCGCAGATACCTACCCGAGATCAACTTGGAAGAGGAGAGGATACCCGGCAGCATCCTAGAGAAGATGGAGGTCAAATTAGAGGACTTCATGACGGCCTACAGGGAAATAACCCCGACGGCCATGCGAGAGGTCTACATTGAAGTTCCATCTGTCCAGTGGTCTGACGTGGGAGGCTTGACGGATGTCAAGCAGCAGCTACAGGAGGCAGTGGAATGGCCCCTGAAAAAGCCCGAGGTCTTCAAACGGGTAGGTATCAGGCCCCCCAAGGGCATATTGCTGTTCGGCCCGCCCGGATGCGGTAAGACCATGCTGGCCAGGGCGGTAGCGACTGAAGGGGAGGCCAACTTCATCTCGATTAAGGGACCCGAACTGTTCAGCAAATGGGTCGGAGAGTCTGAAAAAGCAATACGCGAGGTCTTCAGGAAGGGAAGGACAGCAGCCCCGTCGATCATATTCTTCGACGAGCTTGACTCAGTAGTTCCTCGCCGAGGGATGGGCTTTGGCGACAGCGGAGTCTCAGAGAGAGTAATCAGCCAACTCCTGACCGAGCTGGACGGCATCGAATCCCTGGAGAATGTGGTTATCATCGGAGCAACGAACAGACCTGATATCATTGACCCTGCCATACTTCGCCCTGGGAGGTTCGACAGGCTCATCTTCGTCCCTGCCCCTGACTATGCCACCAGATTGCAAATCCTCAAGATCCACACCAAGACCATGCCATTGGCCAAAGACGTGGATCTGGACCAGATTGCATCCCAGGCCGGGGGCTATTCGGGGGCTGACATCGAAGCGGTATGCCGGGAAGCAGGCCTCGTAGCCCTTCGGCGAGACATCGAGGCCAAAAATGTTACCCTAGAGGATTTGAGGGACGCCATAGAGAGGGTCAAGCCATCGATCACCCCTGACATGGAAAACTGGTACCAGGGATTCCATAAGAGGTTCAAGAAGGAACGAGCACCAGTTCCAATAACCTAGGAACGGTTTACCCGGTGAACTTGGCGAGTTGAGCAAAGTGTGGAGCCCTCGCCCCATGCAACTTTCCATAGTCGAGATACTTGAGAAGAAAGGAGCCCTCACCGACATTGAGTTGTTGAAGGAGCTGAGGGCGAATTTTGGCGAGGTAAGTTTTCGAGAGCTCAACTCGGCCCTGATGAAAATGGAGCTTGGCGGGGTCGTGTGGGTTTCCAGGCTGATGAGGGGTAAGAGACAGGTCGAACTTGTGAGCAGGAATTGATGACACGTATATATCCGAACTGGTAGATGTGTAGACGTGGAGTAGGTTGTCAGAATCTCAAGACGCCCCGGTAAAGATCACGGACGACACGTTCGACCAGTTCGTGTCAAAGAACCAGCTTACCTTGGTTGACTGCTGGGCCCCCTGGTGCGGCCCCTGCCGGATCGTAGGGCCTATCATTGATACGCTTGCAAAGGAGTACAAGGGCAAAGTTGCCTTTGGAAAACTGAATACTGACGAGAACGTTGCCACAGCCAGCCGGTTCGGGATAATGGCTATACCTACCATGCTGGTTCTCAAAAAGGGAGAGCTTGTGGACCAGATTGTAGGAGCTGTGCCGAAGGCGAGGATTGAAGAAGTCCTCAAGCGCCATATGGCCTAGTCCAACTAGCCCGATTATTTTCCGACATTACATCTGGGCATGAGTCTATATGCCGCCGGACTTCTCTATTCTGTATAGAGGCGCGCCCGGGCTTGTCTTTGATGATGGAAGCCAGGAAAGTTCAGAAAGTTGGATACTCGACCCTAATCGTGTCACTTCCTAAGAACTGGGTCGAAGAAGTGGGATTGAAGCAGGGAGATATTGTCAGCTTTAGAAGGGAATCGGATGGGGGAATCACCGTTTATCCGGGGCTAACCCACGAGCCGGATAGCTACAGGTACCTCGTCGACGCGGACCGCTGCGATGCACCCAACCTTCTCACGAGGATTGTGACTGCCAACTATCTCACGGGTCATGATACCATCCAGATTCTTGCGAAGAAGGAATTGTCCAAACAACACTTGGAAGAGATTAGAGGTGTCAGCCGAAGACTAACAGGCCTTGGCATCGTAGAGCAAAGTCTCCGGTCGGTAACACTGCAGAGCTTCGTCGATCCCACCAAATTCCCTATCTACGGATTGATGCGCCGGCTTCAGATCATTCTCAGCTCCATGATTGAGACGGGGGTGAAAGCGGTGGTGGAAGGTCGGTCGAACCTGGCCGAAGAGGTATTGCACATGGAGGAGGAGGCCGATAGAATTTACTGGATGATAATTCGCCAGCTGCTACTAGCGGTTATGGATAGGAGGGTTGCGAAGGCAGTGGGGATGGAGGGCCCCATGCACGTTGTTGGGAACCGGATAATCGCGAAGAGCTTGGAACAAATGGCGGACCTCGCAGCTCACGTGGCCCAGGAGGCACTGAGGCTTAAGGGCGAGGCTAAGAAGGCTGATCCAAAACTGGTCAAAGGCTTAGTGGACTTTGGCGAGAAAGCTAGGCTTTTGATCGAAGACTCATTCAACGCCATCATGAAAAGCGACCTGAAAAAATCCAACGAGTGCATAGAGCGAGTGCACGCGTCTGAACAGACGGAAAGGTCTTTGACAGCGGACGTAATGCGTAGCGTGAAAGAGGTCAACGTGGCCGTCGGTTTGAGGGCCATAATCTGGGACGTGGGACAAATGGCGAAGTACTCAGAGGCGATTGCAGAGGTGGCTGTGAACCGGTATATGGAGGCCCAGAACGATTTCTGTCTCTGGGAAAAAGTGGAAACTCACGAGGCCAAAACAATGGCCCACAAGGCCGAAGCCTAAGCCTCCCTTGAGAAACTCCTACGCGAAAATCAAGAGCTAGATTCAAGCCCTTAGCTTTAGCATTTCCAGAGCACTACGGAACGCTCCAGGCGATCTCTCGGACTTGTAAGATCTAAGAACGCTTTTCACCTTCTCGGGATCTGTTGGACCCAGAATTCTGGATACTTTTCTCGAAAAGCCTCCCCCGAGGAAGAAGTACTGAGAGAGCGCGGTGAGATTGTTCGTGCGGCGGTCTTTGCTGGCGCTCTCGAAGTCTACAATGCAGGGTTGACCATTCCTTCGAACGATTATGTTCTTATGAGCTCTGCTCAGCTCTCCATGGTCCAATCCGGCCTCGTCGAGCCTGAAGCACTGCTCAAGAAGATCGCCTATTGCTCTTCTCAGCCTTGCTCTTCGTCCCCTTCCCTTTAGAGTCCCCAGCCAGCTTGGAAGATTTAGGCCCTCGACCAGTTCCATTGCCAACACATCAGCCGTACTGCCGACGTATCTCGGCCCCACGTTAAGGGCATTGGCCGCTCTCAGCATGAGAGCCTCATGTTGCATCCTGTCCCGCCTGGAGTCTACTCGGCGGATCTTCAAAGCAATCCTTTCTTTGGAGGTCAAACCGGCGACTACCATTCCTGCGACACCCTTGCCCAGCAAAGAGAGTCGGCCGAGTTTCATTTGCCCGGTGAACTCCAGCTCGATAACTCCCAGTCGCTTGAGCTGGCGAATCCTGGAAGCCACGACTGCTTCGTCCAGGCGAGGGTACGATAGGATGTTCGCGTACGGTTGGACTGATGCTTCTTCAACGCGTACTAGGCGTGCGAGGCTTTCAGCCAACTCGGCTTCCCGTCCAAGAACCTCCACAATGCCTGCACAAAACCAGGCTTAGAATACAGAGAAAGTGACTCCTCATTCTCTAATACTCGCAGCTTTTCCCGGAAACCATGTTCTAATTGTGCGGGAACCCCCAGTCCCAGCTTTCTGTCCTTGGTCGAGGCAATTACGAGTTTGGCCAGGTTCGGGTATACTCGCTTCTTCTCTACCATCCAACGATCTCCGCTTATCCAAGGGCCACTGACCGTCTCGGTTGCGTCAAGATGACGGGTGAGGAAAGCTTCGCTCTCCTCTCTCCTCGATACCGGAGGACCGGGGTGGAGTTGCGAAAAGGGAAGGATTGCATTTTCAACAGCCAGCAGGACAGCGCTAGAACGGTTTTCGTCACTCCAAACCGTAGAGTGTAACACTCGAAACTCATGCCTTCTTGCAAGGCCTACGAGTGATCTCTCCAGACTGAACAGTTGCCCCCATAGAATGTCAAGAACCAGATGTGGATGAGGGAATAGAACAACGATGCTGTCGTGGCCATGCTTCAGCTGTTTCAGCAGTTGGGCTCTGGTCTTAGGCGTGGCCTGGCTAGGATAGAAATACGAAAGTGCCGGTCTGGCCAAGAACTGACGTCCAACAGCAACGAACTCCCACAGCCTCTCCTCCCTAACGGCTGCCGCGAGATTGCGGTTGGGGTCGACCGGGTCCACCACAACTAGGGGAGCATCAAACTTCCTGCTCAGCTCAGTTTGCCCCCGGCCCGAGGATTCTACCTCGAGAGAGGTCTGGTTTTTCCATTTACCTGTTTCTTCGAGGGTTCGGGTGAAGGAGCCATAGTTCAGGATAAGGGTCTCCACCAGCATGCCGCTGAACCCTCCCACCCTAATCTCGGCGCCGTAGACCCCTATTCCCTTCATGAACTTCTTCAAGAGCCTAGCCTGGCCCTTCAGATCATCGGTTAGGTGCTGTCGCATGTACTCGGTGTGGAATGGCGTTCTGTCTGTAGCGCTCTTCCATTTCCCTTTTTCCACCGCGTAGCATGGTACTACATTTACCGTGATGCCGTTACTGGAGAATTCTAAGAAGGGGTGTTCGGCGTATCTTTCCGTGACTGGATGATGTTTCAGGCCTCTTCGAAGAGCTGGGAAAACTCTTTCAATCCACTGACCTCGATCTAGCTCAGCAGGAAAACTCGCGAAGATATCTAGGTCTCCTTCATCGTGCAGCCAAGTGTCCCTGGCCACAGACCCTTGTATGGAGACCGCTGCCTGGAAGCCTCCCTCCTTCAGAATCTGGTCAACTTCGCTTTTCAGGCGAAGGGAGAGTCTGTCCATCTTGTCTCGCTCTCTTCGATTGGGCGTAATCTTCGATGCCACCGACTCTAAGATTATTTGCGCCTGAACTGGCAACTCAACTTGATTCTGGGCGGTGGTCGATATTTGAACTGGCCAGCCGAGAACTCTCTACTCGTTCTGGGCCGGAACCTCGTACAATGTCGAGTATTTGGGTCCAGCTGGAAAGAGAACGCTCTGCTTCAAGAGCACCTTTTCCACGTTGAAAGAGCCAAAGTTCTTCTCTGTCAAATCCCTCAAAAACTTGGCAATCTCGTCCCTCCGCCTTGCCGACTTGACTCTTGCGATTGTCACGTGGGGGCTGAACCCCCGGGATTCTCTTGGAAAGCCTATCTCTGACAAAAGGTTCTCCGACTGCTCGTAAATCTGCTCGACCTGGGTCCACCCTTCGCCCAGTCCTATCCAAACCACATTGATTCTATTCATGTTTGGAAAAGCACCCGCCCCCTTTACTTCTAGGGAGAAGGGCTTGAACCGGACATGGGCTAGGGCGGTCTTGACTTGGTCAAGCTTCCCTCTATCTATGCTACCAAGGAACTTCAGTGTGACGTGTATGTTTTCTCGCTCAACCGGTTTCAAGTCTCCCCCTAGGTTGAGAAGAGAGGACGTTACAGAGTCGACTTGGGAGAGAACCTGAGGATTGTCAAGATCGATGGATACGAAACTGCGCACCTGTAGAGTTGACAAGACTTGATGCAGTCAGTGTACATGTTCTTAAGAGCTAAGGCCAAACCGTAAAGAACAAGTAATGACCAACTCAGGCAATTTACCGTTTGCCAGCCCCGTCACGAACTCCAACTCAGGTGGCTTGGATCTTTGACTTGTCATGTTGAGCTCTCAGCCGAGCATCAGCTGCATTCCATAAAGCGTGCTTGATGACAAACCCCCCGATTCCTAGGGCCGTCACGAGAAAAAAGAAACCCTGATTAAAGCTCTGAAAAATGAGACCCGAGGCGATCGATGAAACCCAAAAGACGGCAATAATGAATCCAGACTTTACCTGCCTTGATTTGTTCAATACCAATTGCCTCAATACTTTTGCTGGCAACGGAGTAACGGACCTCTCAAATTTCCATGATGTGAAGTAGTTTACTTTGGCAAGGTCAGAAAGGTCCTTCCAATTTTCGGGTTCGGCACCTCCCTTGTGCTCGCGTTCAAACTTCTGTTTGACCTGATTGTAGTCGGCCATGGTGCCACTCGTCAGGGAAGATGCCAACTTGCCATACACATACAACCTCAGCAATTCGTAAATTACTCCCGCGCCCATAAGCCCCAAGATGATTGAGAACACGTCTCCGGAAAGTTGTCCCTTAGCCTGAATCATCGCAAACGCTAGCAATGCAATTCCGATCACTATGCTTCCATGTGATTGCAGCTCCACGCCGTAGAACGATAGCAAGTCCTTGAACGACCTCTCCACATCGTCAAACTCGTCCTCAAGGGGCGTTTCCGCATTGTCGGGCTTATGCTCAATTGACAAGTTGTCTTTTGCTCGCACCCTCATCGAATCCCAACTCCAACAGATAAACGAAACAGTGGCGAGACCTGAACCCCGGGGCAGATTCTTGGCTGAAAGGAATTCTATAACACGAGCAAATCAATCCGATTAAGAGCTATAACCATCGCCTCAGCACCGCCGTCCGACTCGTCAATTGCGCCGCAAAACCTCAAAGAAGTCAGTATTGGTTGTTGTTGGAATGCCGGGAGCAGGGAAAAGTCTAGCGTCAGGCGTCGCAGGAGAGATGAAGATGCCCGTCTTTGTCTCCGGTGACATAATCAGAAACGAGGCCCGGAAGATGGGATTGAGTCCTAACAAGAAGAATCTTGGCCGGCTCATGCTCCGGATTAGACAGACCGAGGGAATGGGAGCAGTAGCTCGAAGGTTGATACCTTTAATCGAAGAATCGGGTCGTCGTCATGTAGTTTACGAAGGGGCTAGGAACATTGAGGAAATTGATGAGTTGGCCCGACGCTACAGGGTCACCGTTATTGCCATTCACGCGTCCCCAAAGTCGCGGTTCCAGAGGCTCCTAAAACGCAAGCGTAGCGATAGGCCTAGAACAGAGGCCGATTTCTCAGAGCGGGACAAGCGAGAGTTGACGGTCGGGGTTGGAAAGGTTATTGCCCTTGCTGACCGGATGCTGGAAAACGAGGATTCTCGGGAAGCCCTCAAGAGGCGAATGAAACGAGTTCTCAGAACGATACTAGCCCAGGACCAATCAGAGTAATCGCAGAGGCCGAAGTAAGGCCCACGGAGGACCCTGAGAAGGTCGAGAAGGCTATCGCAAGCCTGTTCTCAGGAAAACGAGTGGAAAGGACTGAGGGGAAACACTCCTTCATTGCCCTGGAAGGAGATAACACCAATTCTCTTGAGAAGTTTCGCATGATAGTCCAGAGGGACCGAATCAGGGCGGCTGCAGGAGCTGCCCTGCGCAGGTCAAGCGATACAAACAGGATTCTTGTGTTTCTAAACAAGCAGGTCGCCTATGTCGGTCATGTTTCGTTCTGCGAGCCTGAAGGCGAGTCACCCCTTGGGCCGATTAGACTTCTGATTGAAACCAGTGACCCTTTCAAAGTTGTCAATTGGATAACTGGAGGAGTGGCGGAACGAGGGCGGAAGGAGAAGTAGGGCTTTCACCCTATACTTACTCGGCACCGATTTCAGGCGTGTCCCATGGACAATAACGAAGAAACGGATACTGCACTGGGAAATCTTTGATGACGGCCCTCACAGCCTGAATAGAGCCAGAGTTCGCGAACTAGCCCAGGCCGGCAGGAACCAAGGAGTCACCTACTCAGTTCACGGGCCAATCTGCGACCTCAACCCAGCGACGCTCAACCCCGAACTAAGAAGCATCGTAATGAAACGGCTAGCAACGTCGCTGGAGAACGCGGCATCTCTCGATGCTGAGACCTGGGTTCTGCACCCTGGCACCCACGGGGCTCTAAGTTGGGTGTTGCCAGAGATAAACCGAAGGGTCAACCTGAGAAGCCTCCAGCAACTGGCAACGTTGGGACAGAAACTGAAAGTCAAAATTACAATAGAGAACATCTCCTCAGGCCTAGCAATCCTAGGGCGAGTGCGAGATTTTCGAGAACTGTATCGGGATTGGACTCTGGCGCCCGACATGGCCCTCGACCTGGGCCATTCACATATCAAGGGAGAGACGGAAGCGTACTTGAACAGGCTTGCCAGCCACATCTTTCACGTCCATGCTCAGGACAACAAAGGGGACTTGACAAACATCTAGCAGTGGGCAAGGGGACAGTTCCCTGGGCACGTGTGCTTCGGTTGCTAAACAAGATAGGCTTCAAAGGCAGAATCATCGTTGAGTCAACAAGCGGACCCTACTCCAGCCTCTCCAAGATTCAGAAACTATGGCGATCTCTTCAATGAGACAACCATCAGGTCCCTTGGAACAATTGTGTTCCTGAAGACCTTACGAGCCTCCCTGAGAAGAATTCTATCGTCTCTTGTAACAGCGCTAATGTGAACAAGGGCGAGCTTCTTCGACTTGGAGGCCTTGGCGACTGAGGCCGCTTCCATTGCGGTAGAATGGAAATATTCTCTGGCCTTGTCCTTTCGGTCAAGGGCGAACCCTCCATCGTGCATGAGCAGGTCAGAGCCAAGAGCCAATTGCCTGACTGACTGGGTAGGGCGAGTATCGATGGCGTACGTAACTTTGAGCCCCGGCCGCGCCGGACCTGTTACTAGGTTCGGGCTAACTGTCTTTCCATCAACCTTGACACTTTCACCATATTGGAGTTGCTTCCACAGAGGGCCCTCGGGCACTCCCAGACGGCGGGCCACCTCGGGGTGAAAATGTCCTGGGCGTTCCTTCTCCTCCATCGCATAAGCGAGACAGGTGATATCGTGCTTAGCAAGCACTGTTCTAATCATGTAGTCCGTTCTGTCAACTTTGTCGCCTGGGCTCAGCTCGGTTATCCTAAGTGGGAAGGCCGCGGCGAACCCCAGGGTTCCATGCAATGACTTGAAGAAGCTCGATAGGCCCTTTGGCCCGTACAAGTCCAAGGGCTTGTCCCTGACCAGGGACGACATAGTCTGGAGCAGACCAGGCAACCCGAGTAGATGGTCGCCGTGAAGGTGCGAAACGAACACCGCGGTGGGCCTATTGAAACCCAGGCCGGCATGCATCATCTGCCGTTGGGTTCCTTCACCGCAGTCGAACAAAATCAGCTCGCCATCCCGTCGAATGGCGACGGCAGGCAGGCCCCGATCCTTCGTCGGCAGGCTCCCCCCTGTTCCCAGGAAAACCACGTCGATCCCTGAGGGCGCCTAGACCGCCCCCAGAACGAGTATTTCGCGGGTCAAGCTTCTATGAACGTACACGAGATGACGATCTAACACTTTGAAACTGCTATCCTCTGCGACACTCGCCGAACCGATCCCCAGCGGAGAGGCAACGACAACCCGGTTTCCAGCAGGAAGAATCTCTCTCGCCCTTGGAAGGAAGTCTTCGAGAATTCGTCGGGTCGAGGATTTGAGGGTTGACGCCTGAGTACCATAAGGTGGGTCTGTCGCGATAGCTTCGACCCTAGTTAATGGAATCTTACGAGCATCCCCTTTGACCAACCCGAAAGGCCGGACTCCAAAATGACTCAAGTTTCTCCGGGCTCCTCTTACCATCCTGCGTGCGGCGTCCATTCCTATAACATCGCAACCAAGAAGAGAGGCCTCAAGAGCAATGCCGCCCACGCCGCAAAAAGGGTCTAGAAACAATTCCCCCTGGACTGCCTTGGAGAGGTTGACCATGCACCTTGCGAGCTTTGGCACCATCGTGCTCGGATGAAAAGCGGGACGCTTTCGCGGCCGCCGGTTGGCTATTGAGCCTCGAGGGCGCTGATAGGTTAATAGGCCAAAGTGAAACGAGTCGCCTGTTATTATTCCTCTGAACTGTATTCTGGGCGCTCGAAGATCAACTCTTCCGTTTGTCTTCTTGGCGACTATTGCTCCTAGAAAGGGTTCTAGCTTTGTTCGCGAAAGGGACCGGGATGCTCCGCCAAACCGGGCCACGCGAACACTGAAGCCTTCCTGGGGCGATAGAAACCCAGCTAGCGGCGCGGATTCCAACTCTCGCACTATATTTTCAATTGTAGGTGATGATTGGAATATTTCTATTCCCGCTTCCTCTGTGAACCCTGCCCTCTTGGCCACTTGGTAAGGTGTGATCTTGCTGGCCTGGACTTCAACTAGTTTGTAGGCCGTTTCCTTGACCTTGTACTCAGCACGTTGCGCGTCGAGAATCGCCAAAAGTTCTGCCTTAGGAAGGGTGGGGTGTTCTCCTGAGACTACGAAGAACATCCCTGGCGATTCTAGCTCCATGGCAGCTCTGATGCCTGAAACAAGTATATACGGAACCCTCGGAACTCGCTCATTTCCATCTCGGTGGATGTCTTGAAGCGCTCTCACGGCTATCGTAACAAAAGCCGAGCAATTCTCAGAAGGAAGCCTCGTGACAGGGGCAAGATAGCCTTGGGCAGACTCCTAATCAACTACCAACCCGGCCAGATGGTCAGGATTTCACTGAACCCCGCAGTCCAGAAGGGAATGCCCCACAGGCGCTACCAGGGCCGAGTAGGCTCGATCGCGGAGAAGCGAGGACGCGCCTACGTTATCGAAGTTGCAGCGGGGGGCAAGATTCCAAGGCAGATAATCGCCAGACCAGAACACATTGAACCAGTGGAAGAGAACCAGTAATGGCCCGAAAGATTCTAGAAGAGAAACTCATCACAAACCCAGAGGCAAAGGCGATCCTCGAAGAGGTCAAGGAAGAGGAACTGGGAGAGTTTCAACGGCGAACCCTAGAGTTTACCCGCAAATTCTCCAAGCTGCCGGCGAAGGAAGCTTCGAAGCTAACTGAGGACTTGCACACGAAGCTTCAGCTGGAACGGAGCGATGCGATACAAATCGTCAACTGTCTACCCTCCACGGTCGAGGAGCTCAGAGCCCTCCTGACGGTGAAAGGCCGCTTCGTTAGCACCGAACAGTTGAGCGGGATTCTGGAGATTATGAAGCGTTACCGGTAGTTCTTCGTCTATTTAGGACCGAAACCGAATTAAGCACATTCTGCACCGTTCAGAATGACTAGAAATGGCTCTCCACTGGGCTAACAAGTTCGACGGTAACCGGCCGAGCCATCCTATTCTCTAAAGGAGAAGAGGAGAGCCATTCTTGGCAATACACGAAGACGAGTACATACAGAGAAGACACCTCTACGAGGAATACGCCTACGTCCTAGACTACCTCCCCTATGGCAGAAGTTCCGAGAAATCCCGGCACCTAGTTGTGCCCACCGTGCAGATAATGGGCGAACAGCACTTCACCCTCTTAGAAGCAGAACTCAAAGTCGGCGCAACGGTCATCGTCCACGAGCGAATATACATTGGACGGGAACGAAGAGAGAAAGTGGACCGGATCATGAGTAGAATAAACTACAGCCAACTAACCGCCAACGCCAAGGCAGAACTCGTGCCTCTCATCGAGGAAATGGTCAAAGCCCGCGAGGCCCGGTTCGTCGACTTCTTCAACAATTCCCAACCACTAACTCCGAGAATGCACTCGCTGGAACTTCTACCCGGAATCGGAAAAAAGTCCATGTGGTCGATAGTAAACCTTCGGGAACGTAAACCCTTCACCAGCTACAAAGATATTCAGGAAAAGACGGGGCTAACGGACATTCCCAAAACCCTATCCAAAAGGATAATGGAAGAGCTCAGCACAGAAACAAAGTACAGGTTATTCACAAGGACCGTCTAGTGTCCTGGGCCCACATGACACTCCTCACCGCCCGTCAAAGAGACTGGGCCAGAATTTTCTCAAAGACCCCTCAATCGCGACCAGCATAGTCTCAGCGGCCCACCTCGGCCGAGAAGACTCGGTTCTTGAGCCCGGAGCAGGGTTCGGGGTTGTGACGCGCCTGCTTGAGAAGGAAGCGGGGCATGTAATAGCAGTCGAGAGGGACCGCCGCTTGGCCGCCAATCTTCGCGAGGATTTCGCCGGAAGCAGGTCTGTGGAGGTAGTGGAGGGAGATGTGCTCAAAGTTGCCCTCCCGCAGTTCAGCCGGGTCGTCGGGACACCCCCCTATTACATATCATCAAAACTGGTCCTGTTCCTCCTAGGCTCGAATTTCAAGAATGCACACTTGGTTTTTCAAAGGGAGTTTGGGGAAAGGTTACTGGCATTACCTGGGACCCCCGACTACGGACGACTATCCGTCACTGCTCAGCGAATGCTGAGAATCGAGACTCTCATGGATATTTCGCGGGTCGCATTTGAGCCGAAACCCAAAGTCGACTCTGTCCTCTTAGCCTTGGAGCCAGGACCCTATCGACATGATGTTGACAGGAAGGTCTTCGATGAGATAGTTCGAGGCGTCTTCACCCAAAGACGTAGGCTGGTACGAGGAGCCCTTCTCCATTTCCTGAAACTCAAGTTCGGGCCAGGGAAGGCCCGAGACGTCTTCAACACCCTGAGAATTCCCGAGTCCAGGGTCTACGAACTATCCATCACTCAGCTGGAAGAGATTGCAGTCCAACTGACTGGGACTCTAGCCGGATTCCTTGGACCAGACAACAGCAACAATATATTGAGGCGGAAGACACCTGCTGGTTCAGATTCCAGACATGCCGATAACTGACGTTGCCAAGAAGCAGCTGGCTCAGCGTCACAGGTTGTTCTACAAGATCTGTCGCACATGCGGATCCCGAAACTCGGCAAACGCCTACAGGTGCCGACGCTGTCGCGGCGACAACCTCCGCTGGAAGAAGAGAGAACTAGGCGCGAAGTAACAGTTCAGATATCACAGGGGAACAGGCGGAGCCTGCCCCTGCAACAATCGCGGTAGGCCAGAAGGAACCTCAGCCACCTTAACACCGACAGCAGTGAGGCTGTCAATCTTAGCCGCCGCAGTACCCTCCGACCCGGTGATTATGGCACCCGCATGCCCCATCCGCTTACCAGGCGGAGCAGCCCGGCCCGCCACGTAAGCGACAACCGGCTTCGGATAACTTGTCTCCCTGATGTATCTGGCAGCGTCCTCCTCCGCGGAGCCCCCTATCTCCCCAATCAACACAACAGACTCTGTAGCAGGGTCGTCCCGAAACATCTTCAGAACATCGACAAAGTTCAACCCGGTAAAGGGATCCCCGCCGATACCCAAACAGGTCGACTGTCCAATACCAGCATGGGTCAACGACTGAGAAATCTCATAGGTCAACGTGCCGCTACGCGAGGCCAAACCAACCCTTCCCGGAGCAAACACGTCACCGGGCATGATTCCGAGCTTCGATTCCCCAGGCGTAATCACCCCAGGGGTGTTCGGGCCCACAATAACCGCGTTCCGCTCCTTTGCATAAGCCACCATAACCATCGCATCACGGGCGGGAATACCCTCAGTAATCACAATAACAGGGTTCAAGCCCGCGTCAACAGCCTCCATAGCAGCCTCCTTCGCATACGGCGCTGGTACGAAAATGATCGACGCGTTGGCATCATACTTCTCAAGGGCAGTAGCCACCGTGTCGTAAACAGGAACCCCGCGAACACTGGTTCCCCCTTTGCTCGGCGTGACGCCCGCACCAATCCTAGTCCCATAGTCCAGCATCAACTGGGTGTGGAAGGACCCCTGGTTACCCGTAATCCCCTGAACGATGGCGCGGGTCTCCCGGCCAATCAAAACAGGCATCCTCAGAACCCTCCTTTCCCAGCAGCCAACTTAGCAGCCTCATCCATCTTGTCAAAGGCCGTCAAGCCCCCCGAAGCCAGAATCCTCTTACCCTCTTCCTGGTTCGTCCCCGACATTCTAATCACCAGCGGCTTCTTGAGCCCCAGCACTTTCTTCACCTCAATTATTCCCTTAGCAACTTCATCACACCGTGTAATGCCGGCAAGAATATTAACGAAGACCGCCCTCACCTTCTCCGAAGACTGGATCACGTCCAAGGCAGCAGCCACATGGTCAGCATTCGCCCCGCCGCCCACATCGCAAAAGTTCGCAGGGTTACCCCCATAGTACTTCACCAAGTCGATCGTTGCCATCACCAGGCCCGCCCCATTCCCGATGATTCCAATATCCCCCTCGAGCTCCACGAAGGCTAAACCCCTCTCCCGAGCCTTCGCCTCAAGAGGGGACACCTCCCCACTCACCTCCTTGGAACGCTCCTGGAACTCAGGGTGACGAAACAAACTATTGTCATCCATGGTCACCCGGAGGTCCGCGGCCACAAACTTTCCCTCCTGGGTTTCAACCAGTGGATTACTTTCAACAAGCTCCGCATCGTACACCACGGAAAGCCTGTAGAGGTTCGAAAGCAGGTCCGTCAGAAGGTTCAACTGCTGGCCACCATAACCCAGCTTCAAAGCCACATCCCGGGCGTCGAAAGACCTCATCCCGAACACCGGGTCAAGCCGGTGATGAACCAGCCTCTCCGGAGCCTCCCTCGCAACCTGCTCAATATCAATTCCACCCTGAGCAGACGCTAACACTGTCTGACACCTGTTCGCCCTATCCTGAACGATACTCACGAACAACTCCTTCTTCGTGGCCAGCCTCTGCTCAACCAGAACCTTCTTGGCCTTCTCCCCTTTGATCGACAACCCGAAAATTTCAGCAGCCCGGTCACGGGTCTCGTCCGGCTTGCTGGCAAACTTGATCCCACCAGCCTTCCCCCTTCCCGCGACCAGCACCTGAGCCTTAATCACCACATCGCCCCCTAACCGTTTGTGAGCATCTCTAGCTTCCTCGCTAGTGGCGACAACAACACCCTTGGGGGTCGGAATCCCAAGGTTCTGGGCCAATGACTTGGCTTCATACTCGAAGAGCTTCATTTCCTAGCATTCCTCGAAGGTCAGCAAATGCCGGGGAACAGGTAGAGTATTTGGCTGTTTTCACAGAAGACTCACCGCAATGGTTTTATGAAGCGGGAGGCGGCCAACTCTTGTTGTCGGTCCGACCAGTCGAAGTAGCGAAAGAACCCTTCACCCAGCAGCCTGTCATGGCGATGGCGAAAGGCGGACTGGACCGATCAGGGAGAGTTGAGGCGAGCTAGACTATGGTCAAGACAATACTTGACAACTTCTGCGTCAAGAGCGGAATCTTCTGTTCGCGCTGCGAAGAAAAGCTTCGAAAAGGCCAAATCAGCGACCTCGACATTAGAGTCATTAGAAGCATCACCGAACTCGAAAAAGAAAACCCGCCATTACAAGACGTAACCTTTCACAAGGCTGTTGAAGCCGGCGACATCATGGCCCTAATGGTCGACCGAAGAGGCATGGACACGTTCCTGGCCTCAGGCGCCAAGCTGGCCAAAAGCCTCGGCGACCGTGTTGGGAAAAGGGTCAGGGTTCTAAGCCACGGTGGAGACGAAAGAGACTTCCTCGAAGAACTGTTTACCCCCTTCTCCATTCTAACAATCAACACTATATGGCTGCCCGACGGCAGCAGGGAAACCAAGGTCATTCTCACCGGCCGGAGGCCCTGGCGCAGCCCCGTCGACTTCGAAGTCGTAAAGAAACTAGCTCGAGAACTGAAGGGGTTAACCCTCAGAATCGAGTTCGAAGGCTACTGACAGCCCCAGGCGGGTAATTCTCGCGGCCGACTATGACATAGTCGTGGTGGGCGCAGGAGTCGCCGGCTGCGAAGCAGCCCTCGAAGCTTCCAAAAACAAAAGACGTGTTCTGATTCTAGAAGAGCATCCACAAGTCGGAGTCCCCAGCCACTGCTCAGGCGTAGTGAGCCTCAAAGGCCTCAAACTCCTAGGCCTGGAGCCTCATACAAGTTTCAGCCAACGCCTTGTCCACGGCGCTAGGTTCCACCCGCCAACCGGCGAGCCGGTGGAGGTGAGGAAACCAGACCCCGTCGCCCTCATCCTAAACAGGATGAAACTAGACCAGTTCCTTGCCAAGCAAGCCATCGCCGCGGGAGCAGAGCTCAAGACCAACGCTCGAGCCTCCAAGTTTCAGCGACAACAAGACGGGTCTGCCAAGGTCACTCTTCAGGACGGAGATGAGGTCTCGTGCAAAGTCGTGGTTGATGCGAGTGGGGCCGGCAGCCGCCTACCCGAACAAGCCGGGCTGGACACACCAGACTGGTCCCAGCTCCTCCCGGGTCTACAGTACGAGCTTGTCGGGGCGAAGAAGCAGGGCGACCTGGTCGAGCTTTTCTTTGGCAGCGAGAATGCTCCCGGATTCTTTGCCTGGAGCATTCCAACAGGCGACTACAGCGCCCGGGTAGGGCTGGCCTCGAGAAAAGGAAACGTCAAGAAGCTCCTCGACCGGCTGGTCGCCCAGCACTGGCCCGAGGCGACAGTTGACGCCACCAAGTCAGGCTCAGTTCTAGTATCCGGGCCGATAGCCAAGTGCTGGTCCTACAACTTCCTGGTGGCTGGTGATGCCGCGGGACAGGTGAAACACACCACTGGAGGAGGCATTGTCATCGGCGGGTGCTGCGGCCGGTTGGCGGGACAGGCCGCGTCCTCCTTTGCAGCCGCTAAAGGAGATGACGGTGTCAAGTTTCTTCGAGACTATGACTTGAACTGGAAAAAGATGTTCGAATCAGACCTTCGAAGAATGAATCTTGCCAGGAAGATTTTCGCGGGCCTCTCAGATGAGACCCTGGACCGCCTTTTCAATGTTCTGAGAAACCACGTGGCAGAGATTGAGGAAATGGGAGACATGGACTTTCAAGGAAAGGTCATAGCCCGAATGCTGAGAAAGAAAGAACTGGTGAAACTTCTACCACGGGTCGCCGCCGACAGCATCAGGTCGATTTTCTCATAGCGCGTTCCCACCGACCCCTTCAGGTTTTTAAGAAGACCTACGCAGGCGGACGGCGGGAGACGACCATGAGAGCCCTCGTCGTAGGCTGCGGAAAAGTTGGGTCAGAGATTGTTAGGGATCTAGCATCATCCAATCAATTCTCCTCCATCACAGCTGTCGATGCCCAGAAGAACAATCTAGACCAACTCAAGGGCATTCGGAACCTAACAAAAGTGAAGGCAACTATCGCCCACAAGCAAGTCTTGCGGAGGGTAATGGAAGAAGCCGACATCGTTTGCGGCGCCCTCCCAGGCAGGATAGGGTTCCAGCTGCTGGAACAAGCAGTCGATGCTGGGAAAAATATCGTGGACATCTCCTATACCCCCAGAGACCCGCTCCGTCTCAACCGGAAAGCTCGGGCCAACAAATGCACCCTAGTCCCTCAGTGCGGGGTCGCACCAGGTTTCACCAACATGTGTGTTGGCGACGCCTCACAGAAGATGGATGAGATGCGCAGGGTCAGAATCTTCGTCGGGGGCATACCGGAGAAACCTCAGCCCCCGATGAATTATCGTGTTGTCTTCTCCCTAGACGACGTGATCAACGAGTACACCCGGCCAGTCCGGGTTATCGAGAATGGAGCCAGCAGGATTGTCGAGCCACTCACAGGACGAGGCTTTCTCAACTTCCCGGGGGTTGGAAAACTGGAGTATTTCTTAACCGATGGTCTGGGAACGCTTCCCAGAACATTTTCCAAAGTCCGGGAGATGCATGAGTTCACCCTCCGCTACCCGGGACACGCTGACATTGTTAATGCTCTACGCCGGCTGGGGTTCTTCAGCACCAAGAAGGTTAGACTTGACGGGTCAGAGGTAGAACCCAGAAGAGTCAGCCTCGAAGTATTGAGACAAGCATTCGCAGCGGGATTTCGTGAGGACCTCCTCGTCCTACGAATTGAGGTCGAGGGTGCTTCTCAAGGTAAGAAAAGGCTGATCACCTACTCGGTGCTGGACAGGTTCGATAAACGACGGCGGGTCTCTGCCATGGCTCGAACCACAGCGTACCCTTGCACCTCCGTGGCTCTTCTACTAGCAAAGAGAATGGTTACACAGAAGGGTGTCGTTCCGCCTGAGAAAATCGCGGGAGACCCGGCTTCGTTCCGCTTTGTCCTCTCGCGCCTCAAGGACCGCGGAATCAATGTGCGAATCCAGTCTAGGTCTCTAGGGTCCTAGCAGGCGCCGCCTATCTGGCGGCGAAGGCCGCGAGACGTTCCTCGAATACTGTTCGGGCGGGAAAGCCCATGGAACACGCGTACGTGTTGAAGTCAACGAGTTTCTTCCCGTTTCGAACCGCCCTGTTCTGGAGCTCCCGTATGGCCTCACCTGTAATCGCGTACGATGTAGCGTAACCCGGGCCGATTCCCTCGTGGGCTGGAAAGAGCTGGTTGTACACAGTGTTTCTCGAAAGCCCGGTGCGCTTGTGGGCCCATTCGATGAATTCGGGAAGGGTCTGCTTCCCCGAGTTGATGCGAACATCACCTACTACCCGGAGGAATCTGATTATCCTCCACATGAGAGTGTAGAATTCATACTCCTCGGCCATTGTCTCCACACCTCCATACTTCTCAAAAAATTCAGCCAAAGCCTTCTCATCTTTATCCAAGCCCTTTCCCGCTCGGAGCTTCTCCATGACTTTCAGAAACTCAAGCTCTCTCTGGAACGATATTCCCTCCGAAATCGCCCCCAGGTGAGACCCGATAAGGTCGGTCAGAGTAGGCTTGGCCCCGTAAGCGGCCGACGAGTTGGACGCGTGGACGCAATGGCCATACTCCTCATGGACAAGAAGGTTAAGCAGCTCCCCAGGGGCAGTGGATGGGTCCCGACGGGGATCCGTTGTGGCGATGAATATTTCTTTGGGGTTGTCCGTGTACATATCGTAGAAGAAAGCTCCCCCGCTGGGAAAGATACCGGAAAGATAGAGGGGAGTCTCGATCACCTTCGTGTCGTACTTAGGGTTGACCCGCACAATCTGCCTGTTCACCACCTTCACCGCCCTCTTCCGTAATTCTGTGAGAAACGGAATAATCCCAGCCGGCTTGATGGCTCTCTCGGCCCGAATAGCTTTAGAGACATCCTCAGCCTTGGCGGATACTCCATACTTCGCTGCTAGTCTCTTGGTTAGGCGTTGAAACCGGGGCAACTCCCGGTCGACGTACCGCAGGCCCTTCTCCTCAACCTGCCCCGGAGTTTCTGGATAATCGAAAAGGCGTTGAATTGTCTGCGTGTAGATTTTCTCTCGGCCTAAAGGCCACCCGTCCTTCTTTATCAGACCGTACAACTGGTCAAAAGCCTGGCCCTTGAATCCGTTGACTCTGAAAATCGACGCATATTTCCGAGTGGCTTCAGACAGCTCGTCTATTCCAGCCTTCAACTGTTTGTCCTGCGTCTCCTTCTTGACAGTCCGGAGAATCTCCTGCAGGCCTTCGCACCGGATTAGGGTTAGTACTCGGATTCCAGTAGGATAGTCTTTGCCAGCATATTCGGCACTAGCGATTTGCATTGCCCGAATCGCGTTTCCGGTTAGGGAGCGCAGGTGGCTGGGAATGACACCTTCCTTGATCATGTACCCAAAGTATGCGTTGAGAACGCTTTCCGGGACTCCTTGGGGCTCGGCGAGGGTGTATGCGGCTGATAATGAGTTGAGCAGTTTTTCCTGGGATTTGTTTTCGGCCTTGAGTCTAAGCTCTTCTACACGACGGGAAAACTTCTCCAGGTTTCGACTGGATGGGATGAAGAGCTTTCCAAGGTATTCCTTGAACCCGTTTAGATAAGCGGAGGTGGGGTCGAATTCTTTCGCGAACTCGAATATCTCGGATTCAACCTCAGACGCGGGTTTTGGAACTGGCATAGTCATCATCCTTTAGTTAAGGACCGGTATACTTTGACGGTTTCCCAGCTGGATTTAGCTTTGAGGACTATTGGCTGGCCCCTAGGCCCACGAGTGCGAATGGTTGGCTACGGGTTGAGGGTTGACCGTCCGCTTCCAAATTCATTCGAGAATTGCGACATGTCGGATGCGAGGTTGCCAAGCGTACTTCAACACCGAGACAGCTTGCGGATTCGCAATAATTCGTTCCATCTTAAATAGAATCGGAAATAGTCGAACATTGACCCGAATGGTCAAACAAGCCACGAAGAATCGAAAGCCCAATCCTAAGCCGGCCCCGTCTCGCTCAAAAAAGCGGACTGGTGAGACTTCTACCGAGGCGATTCAAGCTGCTGAGGACGTCGCACTGGCCGCATTCGCCTCTGGGCTACGACTGGCAGCCGCCTTTGGAACCGTAGCTGCTAAGACTACAAGCTTCGCCCTTGCGTCCTTGGCCTCGGGAGCTGACAAGTTTTCGGAGCTTGTTCAGAAGGAAGCTCTTGGCCCAACAAACCACCGTCCTCGTGGGAAGAACGAGCATGCTCGCCGTAGGAGCTTGGAGAAGAAATCCTGACGGCGCTAATTCTGGCGATGGGCAGCTCATAGAGAAGGAAGACGATGAGTGAGCCCGGAAGCTTTCAAAGCTAAGATTGACGCTGATCCCAGAAGAGCTGCCACCAGCGCTATTATGCTGCGCTCTACCGGGTAGACCCAGAAGATGAAAGTCCAAAAGTCCTGCCAGCTATGATACTTCCCTGGAATCTGGTGAAAGTTGATGCCTACTACTAGCTGTGTCAGTATTCCGCCCATCATGTGCTGAGCCATAGTCCCTGCAAAAGCCAAGACGAGATAGGCCCAGAAATGGCCTAGGAAATAGCTGGGGGCGTTTTCTCTGAAACCTCTCCAACCGGCTGTGACCTCCTCGGCAGCTCTTCTCCCGATGGGAGATACCAGAAGGGCGAGCCCTACGAGGTGCAACCACACGTAGGGAACGAGATAGTTTCCCACTGAGATGAAAATCGAGGTAAAGGGCAACAATAGGAAGACAAGGATCAGAACCGAGTTCAGGATTGACGACTCAACCTGTCTCCTGCGAGTAACCAGTCCCACTATGGCTGCGCAGGAAGCGCCGGGGAGGAAGTCGAGGCCAAGGAAGACTGGAGGGGCCCCAGTAGAGAATCCAACTATCGTCCCGATGGCAATAGCCAGCGGGCCGAGTAAGGGTCCCAGTACTATTCCGTATAATGGGGCGAGGAAATCCCCCGCCCTGAACGTTGCGCCTGGAATTCCGAGCATGGGAAATGTAGGAACAAGCCGAAACACTAGGTAGAGAGCTGAAAGGGAAGCGACAAGGGAAAGGTTCGTTACCGGGGAGCGACGACGAGCGACTCGAGAATCTAGACGAGAACTATCTTTTCGCAGAAAAGCCTACCTCGAGGATTTGTCCTTCTTTGTCAGATGATCGATTTCTAGGATACTCATGCCTGTCTTGCGGGCCACCCGTTTCCGGTCCTCGTACTCAACCTTTTCTCTCAGAATCCGACCTTCCGCGTCTACGACTGACTTGACCTTAAGGGGATACTGATTTCCCTTCACCTGAAGTACGCGTTTCCCCGTAGTTCGAAGGGTGATGTGCCTCCTTACGGGGATTTCTCTAACACCCAGGGATCCAGTCTCCTCCATTATGACCCTAGCCAACTCCTCAGACCTCCCCGCGTCGACGATAACAGAGAACATGTGGCCGGGCCGGTTTTTCTTCATGTAAACAGGGGTTACTGTAACATCGCGTGCGCCAGCCTCCATCACCCTCTCAATCGCATGGCCGATTACCTCCCCCGTAACGTCGTCGAGGTTCGTTTCCAAGACCACAACTTGGTCATGAGAGTGAGACCGGTCGACTCGCTCCCCTGTGACTATTCTGAGAACGTTAGCAACTTCCTTGATTTCTCTCGACCCGGCACCATAGCCTATCTTTCTCGGACGAATTGTCGGGTAGAAATCTGAGACGTTCCTTGCAAGGTTGACAGTTATTGCGGCCCCAGTAGGCGTTGTCAACTCCTGCTCCACTTTGCCAGGGCTCATCGGGACCCTATGGGCTCGAAGTATTTCGGCAACTGCCGGAGGTGGGTTTGAATAATCACGGCCTGAAAAATGGGACGTTCCTCTACCCACGGATAGGGAGGTCGACCACCATTCCAGCCCTCCAAGTCCAAGCTCGTCGGCAAGATACGCTACTCCTAGAACGTCCACGAGGGTATCCGCGGATCCAAGCTCGTGGAGCTCGACCTCTTTTGTCGAATGCCCGTGAACATGCGATTCCGCGTCCAGAAGCGTGTCTATAGTAGAAGCTGCAAAACCTGTAGCCCATTCTGATAAACGGAGCATCTTCGAGCACTGTCGAACCGAAGCCTTGACAATTCCGCCTTTCCGTTGTTCGACCTCTTCCTCGGACCGAACACTGACGAGTTTCGCAGCGACTTCTCCTCTCTCGACCGACGAAACATTAACCTGAACTTTCCGAGTCCCTGGCAAGCAGCTCTGGATTATCTTAGCAACTCTGTCGAGACTGGCCTTCGAACCCCCAAGGTCAATCAGGGCTCCAAGATACTTGTCCCCCGAAACCCCAGCCACCCTACCGTCAACGATGACAATCATGTTTGCAAGGTCATGTTTCATGGCCGGGGTTCCTGGCCAAGGTCCGAGAGCAAGTATTAATCAAGCTATTCTGAATTGACCTGGGACGAAGATGGAGTCGGATTCTGATAACCAGTGCGTTTATGGCCTTGGCGAATGCCCAGTCCTAACAATCCTCGGGGGCAAGATGAAAGACTTGGAACAACGCTCCAAGGTGATGCCTGCAGAACCGGGCGCTGCGGCGATGAGCCAGATGATCCAACCCTTCATTCAGCTTACCTCCAACATCTACTCCCAACTGCCGGCCTTCTGTCCGAACTGCCCTAAGCGAATAGTCGCCGTTGAGAAAGACCTCGCGGATATTCGCCAAAAGACCCAGAAATAGTGCCGTCAACGGAAACCTAACCGTTGCCGGGGTTTGGTCGAAGATTTCCGCGATCTTTCCGCTTTCTTGCTGAAAGGGAACTAGCCAGTGCCTGGAGGCGCGTCAGGGCCCTCACCTGCAATAGGACTGTCTGTCTCAATCTTGGGCGGAGCCTGTTTGTCCGGCGATGAGGATTTCCTCTTAGAGGGCTCAATGATCTCAAACGCAAACAAGGCCGCTATTAGCAGGACAATCACCGCGAGCCCCTCGGGCCGTGGCTGACCTGTCACGTCGTTGTACATGAAACCCCGAATCGCAAGAATTGTGGAACCCAGATACGGGATGGGTACAGTGTACTGAAAGACGCCGACCACGTTCGCCGCAGGGACTCCCCCCCCGATTGCGTCCCAAGGATCGTTGGCATTGAGGCAGTTGCAAGCGCCGGGCTGACCGTTGGCGTCCCCCCTAGTTTCGAAGAAATAACCTTGACTGGTATGGGACTTCGCTATGACCCGATGAACGACAAGGAAGTTCGGGTCATTATTCGAATATAGAGCAGGAGGCCTGAACACGATTATGGAACCGTTAGGTTCTACGCCGGCGGTGGTAACATTACTAGCAACTATCGTGCTCGGATCCCGTGCCCTAATAACTATAAGGTCGCCGATGGCGAGAGTACACCTGTCAACTGTTGGGTTAGAGTCCCGCTGGCACATGCTCCCCGACGAAACGACAAGCACCGGAAACTCTGTACCTAGGGCAACCCTGATTCCCGCCCAGATACCAATGGCGCCAAGAAGAACAACTCCGACAAGAAAGAGGCCCTTGGCAGTCTCATTCCTTCCAAGATAGGACCAGAAACGGCGAATGTAGCTGCTCAACCGATAGCATCTTGCCTAGGCATGTTTCTGCTGGAAAGGCCCTATCTCAACTTCGTACTGAATCCGCTTCAAAAACTCTTCCGCCGCCCGGGACCCGGCCCCTAGGAAATCCTCACCTCTCTCAGTAATCCTGTAGACCTTGCGTCCCCGACCCCCCTCCGCCTCCCAGACAGCCTGAAGATACCCCTTCTCCTCCATAGAATGGAGGAGCGGGTACAGCGTCCCAGCGCTCAGGTAGACCTTGAACCTGTCCCGAATCTCCAAGTTCACCTCGTAACCCCAACGGGGTTTCATCTTCAACAGCCGGAGAATGATAAGGTCCAGATGATTCTTGACAAGCCTCTCACGCCACGCCTTGTCCAGGTCCTTACTCAAGAAACGACCGGTCCTAGGAACCCCAGCACGATTGTCTGGCCCCTTAATCCTTTCTAGGTTTT
>Ga0137378_10000030_pt1 | contig 71133 bp, 59 predicted proteins | sample SagtaG_21_FD_104813 | JGI IMG/M metagenome (GOLD analysis project Ga0137378, IMG submission 104813) | Vadose zone soil microbial communities from Sagehorn Ranch, Mendocino, California, USA - Sage2_L_60_16 metaG | ecosystem: Environmental > Terrestrial > Soil > Vadose zone | place: USA... | reverse complement strand
TGTGCTCATCGATCGCACAAAGATTCGTATTCAGGGAGGCCACGGCGGCAATGGGGTTACCGCTTTCCGCCGTGAGAAATTCGTGCCTCGGGGCGGCCCGTCTGGAGGCGACGGGGGACGCGGTGGTGACGTCTGGATCGTGGCCGACGAGTCGTTGAATACGCTTCTGCATCTGCGTTATAACCCCGAACATGTTGCCGGTCGCGGTATGCATGGGGAAGGCAGCAATCGTTCGGGTCGCGAAGGTGCTGACGCGATTGTTCGCGTGCCGGTCGGAACTCAGGTTTTTGATCCGCGAATGAACGAATTGCTGTTCGACTTTGAGGCAGACGGAGCGCGTTGGCTGGCCGCGCGCGGAGGCCGCGGAGGATTCGGCAATGCGCACTTTACCAGCTCGACGAATCGCGCACCGCGCTACCATCAGGAAGGAAGTCCGGGCGAGGAGTTTGAATTACAACTCGAGCTTAAGCTACTTGCCGACGTGGGGCTCCTGGGCTTTCCCAACGCAGGCAAATCAACTTTTATTGCGACGGTTTCCGCAGCTCGACCAAAGATCGCCGACTATCCTTTTACGACTCTCGAACCATATCTGGGAGTTGTCGATCTCGGAGACTTTCGCACGTTTGTGGTCGCCGACATTCCGGGATTGATTGAAGGAGCGCACGAAGGTCATGGACTAGGGGATCGTTTCTTGCGTCACATTGAGCGAACGAAGTTGCTGCTGCATTTGGTCGACGTGTCATCAGCGTCCGGCCGCGATCCTGTCAGTGATTACGAGGTGATAAATCGCGAGCTGGCCGCATATGATGCGCGACTCGGCTCGCGAGACCAGTTCGTTGTCGCAACCAAGATCGACGCAGTGGATGAACCGGATCGGATCGAGCATCTGCGAAATCGCGCGGCCCTGGACAACAGACCTTTTTTCGAGATTTCTTCAGTTACGGGCGCGGGTGTGGGCGAGCTTATGAACTCGGTTGCGCATCAACTCGAGCAACTTCGTGAAATGTCCGGCGATCATCAGTCGGTACCAGCCGGCGATACCTTGCTTGTCAGTAGCAGCGGCTCACGATTCTAAGGTGCGGATAGCCGCGCGAATGATGTTGGTCCGAATGATGGGAGTGCGACGAGCCGCTATTTTTGGAGGCACATTCGATCCGGTGCATAACGGTCACATGGAAGCAGCTCGACGCGTGCAACATTTGTTCGCGCTCGATGAAGTGATCTTCGTTCCGGCTTGCGTGCCGCCTCACAAACGAAACTCGAGCATCACTTCGGCTTTTCACCGTTTTGCGATGTTGGCATTGGCGACTGAAGCTGACGCTCGCTTGCGCCTTTCGACTGTTGAGCTGGATGCGCCCGAACAGCCATATGCAGTTGACACAGTCGCGCGTTTTCGGGCAGAGCTTGGTCATGAGACGCAATTATTCTTTCTCATGGGCGCTGATTCGTGGTTGGAGATCACTTCATGGCATGACTGGAGACGGTTGCTGGGTCTATGTCATTTCATCATTGTGACGCGGCCGGGATACGAGTTGGATCCGAGAGCTTCTGCAAATAAGCCGATACCCGTCGTGAAGGTACGCGAGCTGAGTTGTCGACAGGTGACGATTTTGGAGAGCGACGAGGATAGCCCTCATGCTTTCATTACCGACGCGGCGATGGTCGATGTGTCGGCGACGGCGATTCGAACGGCGGCGCGCGCAGCCGATTACGCGAAGCTGGCGGAGATGGTACCGCCGGCGGTAGCAAACTACATCGAAAAGCACGAGCTTTACAGGAACTAAAATGAGTCAGAAGTTAAGAGAGAAACCACTAGGTTCGGAGCTGCAAGCCGCGTCGCTTGGCTCGCGCGGCGGTTCCGTCACCACCGATCTGTCGCACTTTGACGATCGTATTCGAATGGCTTTGCAGGCCGCGGCAGAAAAGAAAGCGCTTAATTCAACAGTGCTGGATCTGAGAGATATCGCCAGCTTCACCGACTTTTTCATTATCACGACCGGTACGAACAAGCGGCAGATGCAAGCCATTACTGACGGGATTGTCGAACAGTTGAAACATCATGGCACACGCGCCGCGCGCGTCGAGGGCTATCAGACCGCCGAGTGGATTCTGATTGACTACGGCGATTTCATCGTCCATGTGTTCGACGAAAAGTCTCGGCGTTTTTACGATCTTGAGCGGCTATGGCGCGAAGCAAAACGTTTCGATGTTTCGGCGGAGCAGATAGGATCTGAGCTCTCTAATCTCAAATCTGAAGCTACCGGTTCTTTGAAAGAGGAATAGTGATCGAGATTGTGGCCGTGTCGAACGCGATGCGCGAGGCGGTTGGCCTCGCAGCGCGCGTCGCGGCAACCGATGCCAACGTGCTAATCACGGGTGAATCGGGCGTTGGCAAAGACGCATTGGCATTATTCATTCACGGTCGTTCGAGTCGGGCCGCGCAGCCGCTGGTGAAGATCGATTGTGCGACCTTGCCGGCTGAGCTGCTCGAAGCCGAGTTGTTCGGCTACGAGCGGGGCGCTTTCACCGGCGCGATGGAGACGAAGCCGGGTCGGCTGGAGGCGGCGCATCGCGGCACTTTGGTGCTCGACGAGATTGCGCATCTTTCACTGGATGCTCAGGCAAAGTTATTGCGGGTGATCGAGCATCGCGAGTTCGAGCGGCTGGGTGGACGCAAAACAATCGAAGTCGACGCGCGCTTGCTGGCATTGACTAACGCCGATCTCAAGAACGCAGTCGAGCGGCGGGCGTTTCGAGATGATTTGTTCTATCGGCTGAACGTCGTCCAGATTCATGTGCCGGCGTTGCGCGAGCGGGGCAAAGACCTGGCGCAGTTAAGTCGGGCATTGCTGCGAGCCTACGGGGAAAAGCATGGGCGCGCGGTGAAAAAATTGACTAAGGAAGCGTCTGATATTTTGCTTGCATACGATTTTCCCGGCAACGTTCGAGAGTTGGCGAACATCATTGAGCGCGCGGTAATCGTTTCAAATGGCGCGCAGATTGAAGTAACCGATTTGCCGGAAGGGTTGTGCGCTGCTGCCGGCAGACGGGTCCGAAAAGATCGGCGGCCAACGCTGGCTGAAGTTGAAGCCGACTATATCCGCGAGACGCTGGCGGCCACGAAAGGCAATAAGACGGAAGCGGCGGCGATCCTCGGCATCAGCCGCAAGAATCTGTACGAGCGTCTGGCGCGTGAGAAAGCAGAGGTCGGAGATCAGAGGTCAGAGGTCAGAGGTCAGCAACAGGACCAGAGCCAAAATCCGACATCTGACATCTGATCTCTGACCTCTGCCTTATGCGTTTCCGCTTCATCTGGCCGGGCAAGACGAAAGACGAGCGTTTACGCTCGCTGGTCAGTGAATACTTGAAAAGGCTTTCGCGGTTTGTGCGATGCGAAGTCGTTGAGATTCGTGAAAGCGCTGCGACTGATGCTTCGGGACGTCAGAAAGAAGCGCGACGAATGCTGGAAGCGATTTTGCCACAGACGTTCATGGTGCTGCTGGACGAACGGGGAGAAGAGCTGAATTCAAGTGAGTTGGCCGTTCGAACGAAGCGCTGGGAGAACGATTCGATTAAGGAAATAGCAATCGTGATTGGCGGACCGGAAGGAGTTGGCGAGGAAATAAAGTCGCGCGCACAAATACGCTGGCGATTGACGCGCTTGACGCTGACGCATGAAATGGCGCGTGTGGTTGTCGTCGAACAGCTCTATCGTGCTTACACAATCAATCGCGGATTGCCGTATCAAAAGTAAGAACGACGAAGTCAGAAATCATTGTACAGGAGTCAGGAATGCAAAGAATGGACAAGCGGAAAGCAAAAACTTATCGAGACAAATTATTAGTGCGACGTGAAGGCCTGGTGGGCCAGGTTCAGGCCGCCGAAGCTTATAGTCGTGAACGCGACGCTGAGGCTACGCAGGACCCGGCGGACATGGCCGCCAACGCGTATACGAAGGAACTTTTGGTTTCGATGTCTGCGAATGATCGTCAATTGCTGGACTCGATCGACGCCGCGCTCGACCGAATCGAAGAGGGTAAATACGGGAAATGCATAAACTGCGGTCAACCCATCCAGGAGAAGCGGCTGGAAGCAGTTCCGTGGGCACGACATTGCTTGCGTTGCCAGGATCTTAACGAGCGTGGACTATTGACTGTCGAAGAGGAATAGACTTGTATTTTGAGTTTGAAATTTGAGACTTCAGATTGCACATGTGACATAATCCGCGGCCTTCGGGGAAACCTGAAAGCCGCCTTTGTTTGCATATTAGTCGATAGTCAGGAGGCAGTCACGCCGAAGGCGTGAAATGTAACAGCCGGGGCAGCGGCGACGGATCGCTCGCGGAAAAAATGGTCGATTCTGAAGATCGAAATACTTGCGCCCCCGTCCGATTCGACCCTTTCAGGGTCGCGGATTCTTTCATTGGTTCTGATCCGGTGGCGCTGCTACCGGCTATTTAATTCGTCCACTTCGCGGGCTAAAACGAAATTGCCAAAACCTCTTTCCGATGAACGTGGCAGCGCTCATTACCAGCTCTATCTATGACGCCGCACTCGCACTCGTCTATCCGCAAGCCTGTGCTGTCTGCGGTCGCAGTGTTGAGTCCCGCTACGATGGTGCGGCGTGCGCAGCCTGTTGGAGAGCAACCCGCTTATTTAGTGAGACCGACACTCTTTGCTGGAAGTGCGGTGCTTTCAGCCGCGCCAGCATTAACCTTGACCGGCGCACAAACATTCGCTGCGGTCAATGCGATCAGGATGCATTTACTCACGCGCGTGCTTGTGGATACTACGAAGGAGCATTGCGCGCATCGGTGCTTGGGCTGAAACGTGAACCGCACGTTGCAAGGCGTTTGGCGAGACTGATGTTCGTTACTCAGCAAAGAATTCCGATTCATGATGCTACATTGATCATCGCTGTTCCACTTCATTCCGATCGTGAGCGCGAGCGCGGTTTCAATCAAGCGATTCTGCTCGCGCACGAGCTTGCTCGCTTAAGCAGGCTACCGCTTGATGAATATAGCGTTATCCGCTGCCTTCACACTGAGCGACATCGCGCCGGCATGGACGCGCGGGCCCGCCGCGATAGCGTGGCCGGCGCCTTCGCTGTTCGCCACCCGGATGCGATTGTCGGACAACGTGTGTTGTTAGTTGATGACGTGTATACGACCGGCGCAACCGTTTCCGCTTGCGCAGTGGCATTGAAAGATGCAGGCGCCAGTGAGGTCTTCGTTCTTACGCTGGCCCGGTCTCAAACAGGGCAGTAGCTATGAGAATCGCAAAATACTTGATCAGTCGGGCCAGTAGCCCCGACCGTTATGGAGCCCGTGGTTTTGACGAACAGACGGTTGTAAAGGCTTAAAGGCGCCAGTCTTCACGCTGAAGGCGTGAAATAAAATAGCCAGGAGTAAGCGACGAAGTTGCGCCACCCATGGATCATGTCCATTATCGAGAACGAAGCCCTGTAGGGCGGCATGATCGGCGTCGTCCCGACGAGGGGCCAGCGGGCGATCTATTACGCGCCTTGGCGCTTCGCATTCAAATTCAGAGTCACAATCCAAAATCTCGTGAAGTAATATTCTTTCATCCAGGCGAGCGCTGCATAAGGGAGGGAGCGAAAATATGAAAGCCAATGTCACTGAAATTGCTGCGGATGTTTATCGCATCTCGACATTTCATCCGGAGTACGGAATCCAATTCAATCAGTTTCTTATCAAGGATGACGAGCCGTTCATTATGCATACCGGATTCAAAAGGATGTTTCCGATCACCCTGGCCGGAGTCGCGAGCGTCATAGATCCGGCAAAGCTGCGTTGGATAGGATTCAGCCATTTCGAGTCGGACGAGTGTGGGGCCTTAAATGATTTTCTCAAGGTCGCGCCGAATTCTCAGGCCGTTTGCAGCTTCGTCGGGATGATGGTGATGGTAAACGACTTTGCGGACCGGCCGCCACGTTCGTTAGACGATAACGAGATCCTGGAGATTGGCCGGCACCGGCTCAGATTCCTAGCCACGCCACATGTGCCGCATGCCTGGGATGCAGGTCTCTTCTTCGAAGAAACCGATCGCACGTTTCTATGTTCTGACCTTTTCTTTCACCCGTCCGATCCCGAGCCGCTGATCGAATCAGATATTGTTGGCCGCGCAAGAGAATCGATCATTGGCGCTCTTTCCGGTCCCCTGGCGAAAGACATGCCCTATACGCCATACACTGACAGCACTATGCAGAGACTCGCCGCGCTGGAACCTCAGACTCTGGCACTCATGCATGGCTCTTCGTATCGAGGTGATGGTCGCAAAGCGATTCTGGAGCTCGCCGATGTCATCAAAGACACGGTAGGGAAGCCGAACCAATCTTGATCGTTGACGACCGCAAAGCACCAAACGGGTCAGTAGCCCGACCGTCAGGGAGGGCGTCATTTTTCGAAAGACGAACTCTTCACGCTGAAGGCGTGAAATAAAATAGCCAGGGGTAAGCGACGAAGTCGCGCCACCCCTGGATCAAATCATCATTAACACCCAAGCCCTGTAGGGGCGGCATGACCGGGTCGTCACAAATCACGAGACAACGCGAACCCATTCCGCGCCTTCAGCGCTCATCATTTTAATAACAACCCGACCTGGGCGTTGGCCCAGGCTTTTACATTTCGCGCCTTCGGCGCTTCGGTTTGGCCTGCTTCTAGTTCCTATTACGAGTTGTTGGACCACTAGGAGCTACGGCGGGCCGTTGCAATCCGACATCGGACATGTGGATCCTCAAATCTTCGACATAGTAATTTGATGGCAAATCCCCTTATCATGCGTCAATGACAGAACTTAGAGCTCTTTACGATCCGATTGAACCTTACGACACTGACCGCCTGAGAGTCTCAGAGGTGCACGAGCTTTATTACGAACAGTGCGGCAATCCAAAAGGGAAGCCGGTCGTGTTTTTGCACGGCGGGCCGGGTGGCGGGCTGCTGCCCGAGTATCGCCAGTTCCACGATCCAAACGCTTATCGGATCGTGCTTTTCGATCAGCGCGGTTCCGGGCAGAGCACGCCGCATGCAAGTCTGGAAGAGAACACCACGTGGGACCTGGTGTCAGATATAGAGAAACTTCGCGAGCATCTGAGCATTGATAAATGGCAAGTGTTTGGCGGATCGTGGGGCAGCACGCTGGCGCTGGCTTACGCCGAAACTCATTCTAATCGCCCAACGGAACTTGTGCTGCGCGGAATTTTTCTATGTCGCCCGAAAGAGATCAAATGGTTCTATCAGGAAGGTACAAGCTGGATTTTTCCAGATGTGTGGCAGAAATTCCTTAAGGTTATTCCGGAGAACGAGCGTGACGACATGGTCAGCGCTTACTATCGCCGGCTCACCAGTGACGACGAAAAGATCCGATTCGAAGCCGCGCGCGCCTGGAGCATCTGGGAAGGCAGCACTTCAAAGCTCTTCTTTGATTACGAATCGATTGAGAGGTTCGCCGATCCTCAATTTGCGCTTGCCTTCGCGCGCATCGAGTGCCATTACTTCATGAATAACTGTTTCTTCGAAACCGACAATTATTTGATCGAGAACGTCGGCAAGATTCGTCATATTCCCGGCGTGATCGTGCAGGGACGATACGACGTGGTCTGCCCTTTGACGAGCGCCTGGGACTTGCATTGCGCGTGGCCTGAAGCGGAGCTTCACATCACCCCGGACGCCGGCCATTCAATCATGGAACCAGGAAACCTCTGCGCGCTGGTCGAGGCGACTGACAAGTTTCGCTGAAATCATTTTGGTGCGCCCCAAGCTGATGATTAGGAAGGTCATAGGCCCCCCGCACATCGGGCGGCAGAGCCGCCAAAGGTATTTGAGCCCGTCGGGCTAGTGCCCGCGCGCCAGCTAAACCAACACCCCGGGGAACGCCACAATTTTGACACTTTCCAGCAGCCTCGCGTAATATCACCGTCAACCATGAATGCGCGCGTTCTAGTCCTGAATGCTTCCTTCGAGCCCATTAACGTGTGCACTGAGCGGCGCGCGGTGGTCATGATCTTTAAGGGGGTGGCGCGCATGGAAGAGCACAACGGCCATATGCTGCACTCTCAGAGGCTCGCGTTGCATGCGCCGTCAGTGATCAGGTTAACTGAATACCGGCATATCCCATTCGAGCGGCGGTCGCTTTCGCGCAAGAACATCCTGCTCCGCGATCATTCCTGCTGCCAGTATTGCGGCAAGCAGTTCGCTCCATCCGAGCTGACTTTGGATCATGTGGTTCCACGTTCGCGCGGCGGCGAATCTGCCTGGGACAATCTGGTGGCTTGCTGCAAGCGCTGCAATCATCGCAAGGGAAATCGTACGCCGGAAGAATCAAGCATGCATCTGCTGCGGCGTCCACGCGGATTTTCTCTTCATGTCAATCGCCAGATCATGCGCTATCTTGGCCGGGCCGACGAAACCTGGCGCAAGTACCTGTTCTACGAATCCGATGGCAGCACCGACCTCTGCGTTCGCGAATAGCGAGTTTTCGAAAGTACAAGGAGGACGTTATGAAGTTTTTGTTGTTTGCGCTGGAAAGTCCAACGATCATAATTTTGGTAGTGGCAGCTATTTTCCTTTTGTTTGGCGGATCCAAGCTGCCGCAACTTGCCAGGGCGCTGGGTCAAAGCAAGAAGGCTTTTAAAGAAGGAATGGATGAGAGCGAACGCGAAGACAAAGCCAAGGCAGACTCGCGCCCGAAGCTGGAATCTGTTGACGACGAAGCATTGTTTGAAGAAGCGCGCCGTCGCGCTCAGCAAATGCGTGCCGAAGAAAGCAAGAAATTGGAGCGTTAGGGGCCGATCTAATATTGAAGAGAGAGTGTCGTCAGGCGCGAGATATTCATAAACTCGAATCCACTTCAAATTCTCTTGCGAGCGCGAAAACGATGAGTTTCGCGCTCGCGTTGCCTTAATTAAGGCCTCGCGATTCGAACAGTCGGCGTCTAACGGCGCTTTTAGGCAAACCGGCCGCGGAATCTTAATATCACTGCGCTCGACTCTTCCTGCCTACAATCAGTGTCGCCTTCACCGACAGCACAAACTCGCCGTTATGTCGCTCCTCGTCGATGATGCGCCTCAATTCCTGGACTACTCGTTCGTGCGCGCTTTCAGGGACAGACCGAAGCCAGTTCTGCAACAGAAAGTCTGTAATCAGCGGAGAGTTTAGAAACTGTTCGCCTGAGTCGTAATCAAACTCCTCGATATCGGTCCAGGAAGCGACGTCTTGCAGTCCGGATTGCTCGGCCAGGCGTTCGATCTCCGAAACTGTCGGCAGATCGGTAATTAAGTTTTCAACATCCACGCCGTGATCTTCCAGTTGGGCGCTCAGCAGCGCTTCCCAATAAATTGAGAAGAATTCGCCAAAGCTGGAAAAGGTCGGTAACCAGTACGCCACCGTCGCTCCGGGCGCCGCTACCCGAACCATCTCGGCAAGCATTCGCTTCACCTCAAAGGGTTGAGTAAGTGATGCGTTCCCAAGCACAAGGTCAAACCAATCGTCAGGTAACGAGAGCGCATCCAACTGCTCGCGCTGAAACTCAGTCTGTTCATGCAGCGCCAGAGCCTTGGCGCGAGCTAACTCCAGGCATTCAGCGTTTTCGTCAACGCACAGGAATCCCAACTTTTTGCCGGCTCGTTCCTGCAGGGCCATTGCGTGGCTGCCAGTGCCCACCGCGACATAAAGTGCGCGCCCTTCTTTAGGCAGCGCCACATGTTCGTCAACCAGTTCAGCAAAACGCTCTCCCCAATCGGTGGCAATGTAGATGTCCTGGAGGAAGGCCAGTTCCTTTTGTGACTTTTCTGAGATCATTCAGAACTCTTAACCACAGAGGACACAGAGACTGATTGGTAACAGCGGTTATCCCGCATTCTTTTTCTCCTCTGTCTGGCTCTGTGACCTCTGTGGTTCGTCTTGTTTGTAATAAACTTTTCCTTTCAATTTCTCTGGCAAACAGGACATTTCTTCTTTCGCCGACTTGTCACTATGCACATAACGATAATCTTTGCCGTATCCGAGATGCTTCATCAGCGGAGTCACCGCATTGCGCAGATGCAGCGGCACCGGCGCGCGTGCGGTTTCGACTGCGTCGTTGTGAGCTGCTGAATAAGCGCGCAGGACAGCATTCGATTTTGGCGCGCGGGCCAAATAGATCGTCGCCTGAGTCAATGGAAATAGCGCTTCGGGCAAACCGATCAGTTGTGTAATTTCAGCCGCGGCGGCGGCCTGCACCATTGCCTGAGGATCGGCCAGGCCGATGTCTTCAGAGGCCAAAATGCAAAGCCGACGTGCGATGAAGACAGGATCGGCGCCTCCTTCGATCATTCGCGCCAGCCAGTAAAGCGCCGCGTTCACATCTGAGTTACGCAGCGATTTGATCAGCGCCGAAGCCAGGTTGTAATGCTCTTCGCCGCCTTTGTCATAGGCGAACTGTGTGCGCCCGAGCGCCTCAATCAGAGTGTCGTTGGTAATCACCCGCGCGCCGCGCTCATCGGGTTTGGTTGATTCGACCGAGGCTTCCAGTGCCGCCAGCGCTACGCGTGCATCGCCGCCTGCCAGGTGCGCTAGCCTCCGCACAAGCTCGTCGGCGATGTCGGGGCGAAGAGCAGCCAAGCCGCGTTCGTGGTCAGCTAATGCCCGTCTGAGAATTGCCGCTACTTCATCCTCGCTGAGCGGATTAAGCACCAGAACGCGGGAGCGCGAGAGTAAGGCGCTGATAACTTCAAACGAAGGATTTTCGGTCGTTGCTCCGATCAAAGTGACAGTCCCGTTCTCAACTGCCGGCAGCAAAGCATCCTGTTGTGCTTTATTGAAGCGATGAATTTCGTCGATGAAGAGAATTGTGCGGCGACCACGGCGACGATCCAGGCGCGCTTCAGCAATGGCGGCGCGCAAGTCCTTCACCCCTGAGAAAACCGCTGATAGGGCGACAAATCGCGCTTCCGTCTTCTCGGCAACCAGTCGCGCCAGAGTCGTCTTCCCGGTTCCCGGAGGCCCCCACAAGATCAACGAGGGAAGATTACCGCCGCCTTCAATTAAGCGACGGAGAACTCTACCTTCGCCGACCAAGTGCTCCTGACCGACAAATTCGCTTAGTCGGTGCGGCCGCATGCGGTCCGCAAGCGGCGCCGGCGTCGTACGCGGATCTGCGTCGCCGATCTCTGACAATTCGGGAAAGAGAGTTGTCGCACTTCGGTCTGACATCGGTTTGAGATCAGCCTACCACAACCGCAAATCGGAGGCATCTCGAACTGTCAGCAATAACTTTGCCAGCGATAGTGTGACAACAATTTGGCCTCATGACACTGATGGAGCATAATTCTGTGACTTTAGTTCCGTTGAGGAGGTTGGAAAAAATGGCAAGGAAGAGCACGATTTCTATCTCCCGGCGCAGGTTCGCGCACTTGCTTGGCGCAGGGGCAGCTTATGCCGCGGCCCGACCTGGTGTTTCTTTCGCCAAGCCTTTGTTTGCCGGCCCAGCCGCGTCAACAGCTTTATCTTCGACGTCGAGAGCAAGCCTTGTGCGCTTGAGTTCGAACGAGAATCCTTATGGGCCGTCGGCAATGGCGGTGAAAGCAATGACCGACGCATTCAGTCTCGCCTGGCGGTATCCTGATGAACACGCCGATCTATTGATAAAGACGCTGGCTAAAATCAATGGCGTTAATAACGATCAGGTTTTGCTCGGCGATGGATCGGGAGAGATTCTCAAGCTTTGCGCCTCGGCATTTACCGGACCAATCTCGAATGGGAAAGATGGGCCGATTGCATTAGCGCGACCGACGCGCGGTGGCGCATTGCGTGCGTTCACTCCAGGCCGCGGCAAAATGGTCGTCGCTGATCCGACCTTCGAGGCCATTCTTAATTACGCTAGTGTCAACGGGGCGGATACTGTGAAAGTGCCGCTGACCAGCACGTTTGCTCATGACCTGCCCAGAATGGCGGCAGCGGCAAATGAAGGTTTGATTTATATTTGTAATCCGAATAACCCCACTGCCAGCATCACGCCAAAGAACGAGTTAAGCAACTTCATCGCTAAGACTCCGCGCGAGACGATGATTCTCGTTGACGAGGCTTACTATCACTATGCCGATAGTCCCGATTATGAGAGCTTGATCCCGCTGATTAATAATTGTCCAAACCTTCTGGTCGCGCGGACCTTCTCGAAAATTTACGGCATGGCCGGCTTGCGGTGCGGGTACTGTGTCGCTCAGCGCGAAACGATTCAACGACTGCGACCGCATCAAACCTGGGACAGTGTGAACATCATGGCCCTGGCCGCGGCTATCGCAAGTTTGAACGATCCGGATCAAGTCACAACCGGTCGCCGCTTGAATACTGAAACCAGGAGCTATTTGACTGCCGAGCTTAAGACAATGGGTTACGAGCATATTCCGTCGCAAGCCAACTTCGTAATGATTGATATGAAGCGTCCAGTGTTGCCACTTATCGCGGGATTGAACCAGCAAGGTGTGCAAGTTGGAAGATTCTTTCCCGCGCTGCCTAATTACATGCGTGTGACGGTGGGAAAGAGGGCTGAGATGGAAACTTTCCTTTCTGCATTTCGTCGGGTAATTGCTTGAAAACCTGAGACCCAGTCGCAGAAGTGCTGCGCACATGCCCACTAACCGATTACAATGTCGCGCATGATCTCTGCCCAAACAGCACGACAAGCTGTCTGGCAGCCTCTATGGCAACTACCTCGCCGGCTTGATCTTATCATTTCACTAACCAAACGTGAGTTGGCGGCTCGGTACAAAGGGTCGATGCTAGGCATTCTCTGGGCGATACTGACGCCGGTGGTAATGATCGCGATTTTTACGATCATCTTTGCCGGCATCTTCAAAGCAAAGTTCGGAACCAGCAACTCGCAATGGGACTATGCCCTTTATCTCTTCTGCGGACTGCTGCCCTGGAATGCATTTCAGGAATCCTTACAACTATCAGCAAATACGATCGTCTCTCATGCGAACCTGGTTAAGCGCGTCGTTTTTCCTCTTGAGACCTTGCCAGTCTCACAATCCCTGGCTGGGATAGCTAATCAGATGTTCGGCACTGCGGCGCTCTTGATTGCCATGCTCGTCCTTCGTCGCGAGTTTCATGCGACGGTTGTGTTCCTACCCCTGCTGGTTATCCCGCAATTAGTCGCCACCCTGGGCGCCGCCTGGCTTTTAGCTTCGCTCGGAGTTTTTGTGCGCGACATTGTGCAGGGCATCGCGCTCTTGTTGACGGCATGGCTGTATCTCACGCCGATAATCTATCCGGAATCACTGGTACCTGAGCGCTATCGTCATTTGGTTAATCTCAATCCTTTCACCGCGCTCGTGCGCAATTACCGTCGCATTGTTCTTGAAGGAAGCCTACCGGATTGGAAGGGTTTGGCCTATTTTGGCGTTTTCGCCATAGTCAGTTTCCTCTTTGGCTACTGGTGGTTTGCGAGGACGCGGAAAAACTTCTCTGATGTCATTTAGTTACGGCCGATTCGGAAGCCTTGTTAGCCGTGGTTTCTCAGCGGAAAACAGCGTTGACACTAGCTCTTTAGGCATGTTAATTTAGGAGGGCCGTCTAGCTTCGGGACGGGTTTTTTACATTAAAGCTCGGTCACCTCGCGAGAGCGTTTACGCGTTGCATTCCGCGCCAGTCCTCTTTTTAGTTCCACTCAGTAAGAGTTCGAAAAATGCCTTTTGACAAGTTAAAGACCCTACGTGCGGCTGAGAAATATCTCGAGCTGGGAAAGATCCCCGCCGCTATAAAAGAATACTGCCAGGTCGTTGAACAAGAGCCCGATGATTTTACTACGCTCAACATGGTCGGTGATCTGTACGCTCGCATCGGGAATCAATCGGCAGCTATTTCTTGTTTTCGAACGATCGCTGAACACTATCGCGAGCAGGATTTTGCTTTCAAGGCGATCGCGATGTACAAGAAGATCGACCGCCTGCAACCCCATGACCCTGAAATTGCTGCTAATCTCGCCGACCTTTATGCACAACAGCATCTGATGGTCGAAGCGCGCGCTCATTATCTGATCGTCGCCGAAGCTCATACTCGCTCGGGGGCGAGTCAGGAAGGCCTCGAAGTCCTGCGCAAGATCGCAAATCTCGATCCGCAAAATACCGAGATTAGGACGAAGTTAGCTCACGGATATCTCAAGGAGGGAATGAGCGCGGAGGCTGCGGCAGCATTTACGGAGGTCGGGCAGCATCTGCTGGCACAAGGTTCGTGCGATAACGCATTGGACGCCTTTGGAAAAGCCCTCGAGATTTATCCCGCCGACCATACATCGTTAAAGGGTTTGCTCGCCGCTCATATAGCGCACGGCACCGCCGGTGAAGCGGCTGAAGTAATAGAGCGCGCGTGCGAAGCTAATCCCGATGACGTTCCTTTGCTTTCACTATCGGTGAGTGCATTCGTCGCGGCCGACGATGCAGCGCGCGCCGATCAGATTCTTGCTGAGTTGGTTACTAAGGAACCCTCGGAGTATCTCAGGTATGTTGATGTTGCCCGCTTGTATCTCAGTGGCAATCAGGTCGAAGAAGCTATACTCGTTATCGCGAAGATTGCTGAGCGAATGCTGGCCGCGCGTGAAGAGAATCTGTTTCTCGAGCTGGTGAACGAGACCCTGGCTTGCGATTCCAGCAATGTACAGGCGTTGCGTCTATTGGCTCGCGGGCATTGGTGGCAGCGCGATGTGGAAAAGGTAAAGGCTGCCCTCGAGAGATTAGCTGAAACCGCGCAGGCTGCCGGACTGCAGGACGATGAGCGGTACGCGCTGACGCAATTGACGCGGCTGGCTCCAGAGCAAAACGAGCATGTCGAACGTCTCGCTCAACTTGGCGGAGCTTTAGAATCAGGCACCGAGGATACGCTGTCGGAATTCGAGAATGCGGCTGCTCAGGCCGAGGACGCGTCTGATCACTTCACTTTTGAACAGACGGTGGCTACACCGGTCGGTGAGTCGGAATTTGAGTGGAACGCGCTTTCAACTGAAGCTGAAGAGTGGGCAGAAACGACCGATACAGAAGCAGTGGAACATGACTTCACATTCGAAGCGGTCGTGGCGGAGGAATTGCCCCTGAGCCCTGCAGAGCAGTTCGCGAATTCGGCTGCCGATGAGAAGTCACGAAGGGCCGCCGTCCGAACGCAGGAACTCGAGAGCGTTGATTTTTACATCGCGCAAGGTTACCTCGATATTGCTCACGACACTCTGAACTTGCTTGAGCAACAGTTTGGAGCCCACCCCGACATCGATGTCCGTCGCAGAAAGCTAAGCGGCAATGCCACAACCTCCGAGATTTCGGCCGACGAGCCGAGGACTGTTGTCGATGGCCACATCTTCCGAGATGCGGAGCCCAACGCGCCGCCCATGTTGGGTACACCGGAACATGTCATCACCAGCGATCATCATTTCCCGATGCCGGCGTCGCAAGTAATCGATCCCGGGTTGGCTGAAATCTTCGAGGAGTATCGCCTCTCGGCAGAAGCGGAAACCGATTCTGCGGTTAATGGCGACTACGAAACTCATTACAATCTCGGTCTGGCTTATAAAGAAATGGATCTCTTCGAAGAAGCTTTGGAGGAATTTCAAATCGCCGCGGGACTTGTTGTTCCCGGTGACGGCTCCGGGCGCTACTTGCAATGCTGCAACCTTCTAGGCCATTGTTTCATGCAGAAAGGCGTTCCTCAGCTGGCGGTGAAATGGTTCAATAAGGGCCTGAACGCGCCGGATGCATCTGAGGACGAGCGCCAGGCTTTGCGTTATGAACTTGGATCCGCCTACGAGCAAAGCGGCGATTTAAATCGCGCCATAGATCTTTTTACCGAGGTTTACGGAATTAATGTTTCATATCGCGGCGTTAATGAACGACTGCGAACATTGCAGGCACGCCTTGCCGGAGACAACGGCAGAGCAGTGCCGCAATCGCAACCGCATCAGAATCAAGTGGAGCGGTTGAATTAAGTTTCAGATTCGGCATATCCAAAAAGCTTATTTTATCGGCGAGTGTTGGGAGAGCCATTAGGCTGCCCGCAACGGCGTCGGTTCGGTTTTGAGGAGCAAGAATGTCTTCGCGCCTTTCAGTAATTTTTTACATTATCCTCTGTATCGAGATTGGGCTTGTCTTGACGGTGCTGCCTTGGGTGCCGCACGGATGGATGGGACTGAGTGATTGGGGGAACAATTATTTCCTGTTACTCGCAGCGCATAAGACAGGTTACGCTGTACAGCGCGTTGTTTCTTCAGGCTGGGTGCGCGGAGCAGTCACCGGAGTCGGCATTCTGAATCTGGCAATGGGCATTTGGGAAATAATTCATTTTCGCCAGACCGTGCGGGCGTTAGACGCCGGCCTGCCTTCTGTGAAAAGCTCGAGCCAACAATCCGCCGAACGCGTTACTGCAAATGACGCTCAATCTTTCAAGACCGATCCTTTATCTGATTACCCGCGGCGAAACCGTTGAAACAACCACGCCCGCAAACCAGGAATTTCAAGACATCCTGAGACAAGTTTCGGCCGCGGTTAATGCGGAAGTCGAATTGATCCAGCTCAGAGAAAAGCTCCTGACTGCTCGTGTCTTGTTTGAGCTTACAGAGCGTGCCGCCGATCTTACGCGCGGGAGTTCGACGCGAATTCTTGTCAACGATCGCGCCGACGTAGCTGCCGGTGCCGGAGCGCATGGTGTGCATCTCACCACGCGCTCGCTGAGTGCTGATGTTATTCGTAAGAATTTTGGCGAACGCTTTTTGATTGGCGTCTCAACTCATTCGCTGACCGAAGCTACCTCGGCGCGGAGCCAGGGAGCAAGCTTCGCGGTTTTTGGTCCGGTGTTCGAAACCTCGTCGAAGACGCGGTATGGACGGCCCGCCGGCATCGAAGCACTCGGTCAGGTGTCGGAAGCAGTCAAACCATTCCCTATTCTCGCGCTGGGCGGGATCTCAGCAGAGAATGCGGTTGAGTGCTTGCGCGCCGGCGCGAGCGGAATCGCCGGCATTAGTCTATTCAGCGAGGCTTCAAACCTGGATGCAACCATTGCTAGTATTCGCGCGACGTTTAAGTCGATTTAACGGGAGAATTAGAAAATGAGCCCTACCTTCAAGAGCAAGACGCGCTGGCGTGAGAAACTCGAAAAACCATAAGAGCCAAAGCTCGTCACTGTGCCGCCAAAAATGAGCGCCAGGTTTGGCAACCGTAAGATGTTGATTCCCACAGCGATCTTGGGCGATGAGATTATGAGAAGTGTGAAGAAGGGAAAGCTTGTTACCGCCGGCCAGATTAGAACTAAGCTGGCGCGGGATTACGGCGCTGATGTGACGTGTCCTTTGCCGCAAGCGCATCACACCTTATTGGCGCGTGGTAAAAGATGACGGCAGCCTGAATCCCAAGTTTCCTGGCGGTGTGGGGCAGCAGGCTCGCTATTTACGAAGCGAAGGCTTGGGGATCGCGCGTCAACGCAAACGAATCTTTGTGAAAGAATTCGAAAAATCTCTGGCCGTCTTAAAGTAATCCTCAAAACTTCAGGTGGTCATGGCAAACAAAGTTGTCGCCTTAACCATTGCTGGATTCGATCCTTCCGGGGGCGCGGGAATCATTGCGGATATAAAGACGTTCATCGCCTTCGGGTGGCTGCCGGCCGCAGTGATCACATCCCTGACGTTTCAAAACTCACGAGGCGTCTTCGGCGCTTTGCATCAAACTGCCGAATTAGTTCGCGACCAACTGTTGCCGATTGTCGAGGAAGTCCAGGTTGCGTCTCTTAAGATCGGAATGCTTCCGACACGTGAGGTCGTCATAAAAGTTGCCCAACTGATTCGCGAGCTCAATTTGCCCGCTCCGGTTGTTGACCCGGTATGTCGCTCGACGTCGGGTTACGAACTGGTAGAACGAGATGCGATTCAGGCCCTGGTAAGCGAATTGATGCCGTTAGCGCGACTGATCACGCCAAACATCCCCGAAGCTGAACGGCTGACTGGAATAACCATCGACGACGAAAAGCAAATGCGCGCAGCAGCACGGAAGCTGCGTGAGATGGGAGCGCGCGCCGTGCTCATTAAAGGCGGCCATTTGAAACAGACTTCAGTAAGTGGTAATCAGGAAGTCAGTAGCTCGACCCTTAGGGAGGGCTCCAGGCAAGCTGTCGATATTCTGGACGACGAAGGACGTGTAACGGTTATTCGCGGTGAATGGATTAATAACCCGCCGATGCGCGGAACAGGATGCATTTTGTCATCAGCGATTGCGGCGTGCCTGGGTAATGAATTGAGCATGGAAGAAGCCATTCGAGCGGCGAAAGAGTTTGTTAGCGACGCGATTCGCAAATCTGCCAGTGCAAGCTGAGTTATGAAAACCAAAAGTCAATAACTCAGTCCTCATCACTCCTTGCTATTCTCAATCGTAACCTTTTCCATCTTTACTTCCGACACCGGCCGGTCGCTGCTATCGGTCTTACTCGTGGCAATCTCATTGACCACATCCTGTCCTTCAGTAACGCGGCCAAAGATTGTGTAGCTCGGGGGCAGAGGATAATCCACGTGCATGATGAAGAATTGCGAGCCGTTGGTGTTCGGGCCGGCATTTGCCATGGCGACTGTGCCAGCTGCGTATCCGCGACGATAGACTTCCGAAGACGGATCGATTTCATCTTTGAACCGTCCACCCCAGGCTGACTGCCCGCCACGTCCTGTGCCGGTCGGGTCGCCGCCCTGAATCATGAAGCCTTTGATGACGCGATGAAAAATTACACCGTCATAGAACCCTTGTTCTGTCAGCAGACGAAAGTTTTCCGTTGTCTTGGGGGCTTCGTCTTCGAGCAACTCGAATTTAATTGTTCCTTTGTTGGTTTGAATAACCACGGTTCGGTTTGCCATCCAGATCTCCTCGATAATTTTTCGTATTAGCTTAACCGCAGAGAATCCAAAGTGCACGCAGAGAGCGCAGAGTTTCCTTTGCATTTCTCTACGAGATCTTCTGCACCCTCTCCGTTGAATATTTCTTCCTGCCGCAAGATTCCCGCTCCACCTGACGGAATCGCCCACAAAAGCTATGATGATTGGCCCGTTAGCCGGCAAAGAACGCATCCAGAATATTGAAAGGAATCCGAGAAAAACACGATGAATGTCACTCATCTCGAATGCGCCGCGTGCGGCCTGCGGCACGAGGCACGACGGTTGCACAACCTGTGCTCAGAATGCGGCAAGCCTTTGCTGGTTCGATATGATTTGCAGGCCGCCGCGGCTTCTTTGACAAAGGCGAGCTTGAAAGGACGAGGGCCTGATTTATGGCGCTACCGGGAAGTGCTGCCGGTCGAGCACGACGAGAACATTGTCAATTTAGGCGAAGGATTCACGCCGCTCGTGCGCGCATCGCGACTCGGCGAGCGGCTCGGACTGCCCGAGCTTTACATCAAGGACGAAGGACAGAATCCGACGCAGAGTTTCAAAGCGCGCGGTATGGCAGCCGCGGTTTCGATGGCCAAAGAGCTGGGCGCAACGAAACTTGCGGTACCCTCGGCGGGTAACGCAGCGGGAGCGCTGGCGGCGTACGCGTCGCGCGCAGGATTGGAAGCGCACATTTTTATGCCGCGCGACACGCCGAAAGCGAATCTGATCGAATGCGAGCAGACGGGAGCGCACGTGACCTTAATGGATGGCTTGATCACCGATTGCGGGGCGGAAGTTGGGCGGCGCAAGGAAGCCGAAGGTTGGTTCGACGTTTCCACTCTGAAAGAGCCTTATCGCATCGAAGGCAAGAAGACGATGGGTTATGAACTAGCCGAGCAGTTCGATTGGAAATTGCCTGACGTAATCATCTATCCGACCGGCGGCGGCACTGGGCTGATTGGAATGTGGAAAGCGTTCGCCGAGATGGAAGAAATGGGATGGATTGGGTCCAAGCGACCCCGCATGGTGACTGTGCAAGCTGCCGGTTGTGCTCCGATTGTGCGGGCTTTCGAGGATGGGAAACGCTTTGCTGATGAATTTCCGAACGCGCACACAACTGCGTCCGGACTGCGTGTGCCGAAGGCGATTGGCGATTTCATGATTCTCGACGCGCTGCGCTCATCCGGTGGAACTGCCGTCGCCGTTACCGATAAAGAACTGATTGACGCCACAAAGGAAATCGGAGCAACGGAAGGAATCTTTTGCGCGCCTGAAGGAGCCGCGTGTTTACCGGCGCTAAGAAAGTTGATGACGGCCGCTTCAGTGAAAACAAATGAATGTGTCGTGCTTTTCAACACGGGAAGCGGTGTGAAATATGTCGAGAGTTTTTCAAACTAACGGTTGACCATCTAAAAGAGATCTTTGGAGCGAAAGAGTTCAACCTGCGACGCAGGCGGCAGAATTTAGCCCAGGATGAAGCGCGAGCGAAGCGACGGAACCCCTGGGCTCAAAAGAGTTAGTCTGTTGAGCCCGCTTTAGCGGGCGACAGAATTCGGAGGCTCAGCCTCCTAAATCAAGATAGATTGCTTACGGTAAGGCAGAGCCTTACCGCACTGATCGGCGGCAGAGCCGCGGAAACACGCAAAATTTACAGGAGCGATTGAATGAAGGCTGTAATCTATTTACCAATCCTGTTCATGCTTGTTACGACTTCTGCAAGCTTCGGGCAGAGCGCGGCAATCCCCTGGCTAAGCGAAGCAGAGCGCGCAAAGTTCGAATCGCTTCGCGTTGCCGGCTCTGACGCGCTGTTCAATCTCGATTACGAAACCGCGCGCAGGGACTTCAAGGAAATGGCTCTGGCATTTCCAAATTATCCGGCCGGGCCACAGTTTCTGGCGGATAGCCTCTGGATTGAGACACTCTACAAAACAAGGCGCCTGCAATCCTCGCTTTACGACAGCGATTCTTTCTATTCGACAAATGAGGATAAGGCTGACCCGCAAGTCATCGATCAGTTTCGCGCATGGACGCGGCAGGCACGCCTGCTTGCCGAAGCGCGTTTGAAGCAGAGTCCGGGCGATCGGGAAGCGTTGTATTTTCTCGGTGCTACCCAGGGGCTGAAAGCTTCATTTGAAGAAGCGGTTGAGCGTCGTCACTACGCGGCTTTGAAAGATGGTTCGGACGCCGTCGACAAACATCGCGAGGTGATCAACTTCGATCCTTCTTATCACGATGCCGAACTCTCGATCGGTCTGTACGACTACACAGTTGGCGCTTTGCCGCTGCCTGTGAAAATCGCCGCCGGCGTTTTCGGATTTCGTGGTTCGAAAAAGCGCGGCCTGGCGACTATCGAGCGAGTAAGCCAAGAAGGCCGCTGGGTCCGCGATGATGCTAAGACACTCCTGATTCTTTTGTACACGCGAGAGAAGCAGTTCGCCGAGGCCGCAGCGTTGGCCCGCGAGTTAGGCGCGAAATATCCGCGGAACTATCTTTATCGTTTGGAAGCTGCGGACGCGTTAGTCTCGCAAGCGGCGCAGGAGCGCCATGCGAATCATGCTCCTGCGACGATTTCTGCCGAGACGGAAGCTTTCGCTACCTTTGAAAATCTACTGCGTGATAGGACGGTGCGGGATACGGCGGGGCGGGCACTCGATCTGATCCATTTCAAGTACGGCGAAGCTCTTTTGACCGCGGGCCAATTTGAACACGCGGCGAAAGAGTTTATGGCTGCGGCTGACGTTCCGAACGCGCAACCTGGGCTGGCCACGATGGCGCACCTTAACGCTGCTCATTCGCTTGATCTGGCGGGCAAACGCAACGACGCGCTGGGGCAATACCGAGCGGTGCTGGCCCGCCCCAACGTTTATGATGCACACGAACAGGCGCAGACAGGATTGAAAGAAGCGTTTAAGAAGAAGTTGAGCTAGGCTCTGGATTGAAGAGCCGTTTGGCGCGCAATGTTTATAGCCCGAAGGCGATAGGTTCAACCCAAACGATCGCATACCCGCTTGCTACCGCAAGCGGTCCACACCTGCGGCGAGCGGCTCTGTGATGATCTACGGTACTTCAATCATCAGGTCTTTGCCGGCGAAGGTGAAGTTAGGCCGGCGGCGGCCCTTCATGAATTTGGCCGCGGTTTGGGACAGCGCCGTGATGATGATCGGGAGCGCAATTGTCGCATCGCAGTTGACATAAGAAGTCAGAGCGCCGCGACCGAGCTTGCCGTAAACGAGCGACTCGTCGAAGGCCACGGCACTCGAGCGGCCGCCGGGATGCGGCGCATCGGCCGCGATTTGAATCGCGTACTTATGACCGTGAATCTGCTGTTTGAAGATATGTGCCGACATCTCGGTCTGGCGCATGAAGCTCTTGGTGATGCCGCCGCCGAGATTGATGACACCGGAGACACGCGCGCGAATAGCAATCTGCGCCAGATCCAAAACATCCTGCACAATATCGAACTGAAAGTTGTTCTTCTTTTCAAAACGCGAGCCGGCAATACCGACCGCAATACCACTGTCGGTTATGCCGGGACAAAACACAGGAACGCGCGATTTGTAAGCTGCAGTAAGCACGCCATCTTCCGCGGCGATCTCCGCCAACTCGCGGCCAAGCAAATGAAGAAACTCGCGCGTTGAATAAGGTCGCGTTTGATCCAATTGACTGGCAAATCCTCCGACCCATTCCTCAGCTTCGTGATACTCCTCTTCACTCGCCAGTAAGTCCCACATGCGGTTGATCAGGGCCGACTCGAGTTCCGCATCAGTCATATTTGGATGGGCCTGGAAGTGATGGCGGCCCAGTGTCTCGTGCAAGTCGTGAAAGATTAAATTGCCTGAGAGCACGAGCACATCAACAAAGCGGTTCTTAATCACGTAAGCCAGCAAGCGCCGCATGCCCGCGGGAATCAGAGCGCCCGAAGCGGCCACAGTGATGGTCGTGTTGTCGCCGAGCATGTCCAGCCAGATGCGATGAGCTTCAGCGAGTTGCCGTCCGCCAAAGCCGGTCCCTTCCATTTTTTCCAGCAATCCGGCCACGGATCGGTCGCGATCGACTTGTACAGGACGAGTGGGAATAGTCAGGTACTTGCTTGGTTTTGGCTTGCGCTGTGTGACCATAAGCTCCTCTAGCTCTCCGATAAGTCTCTGTGACCTCCGTGTCTCCGTGGTAAAAATCGCTGGAAAAAATATTTACCGCGGAGGCACGAAGAACACTGAGAACGCCTCTTAATGATCATGACGACGGCGACCGCGCATGCGGTTACCATTAACTGCAACATACGTGTAGGCATCAAAGCGGGCTTCGTAAAAGTTAACCAGGTCGGCGCCCTCAGCTTCCGTCAATTCGCCGTCTTTGATTCGCTGCGTGACCTGACGTCGAAAACCATCGTGCAGCAGGCCACGTTCGTAACGAGCGCGCCCTGCCGCCTCGCCCACAGTCGTCCCGCGGATTACCTTCTTGATGAGATAGCCCTCTTCATCGATATGAATCTGAGCTTCATTCGGCGCGCCGAAAAGATTGTGATTATTGCCCATCACCTCCTGATACGCGCCAACCAGCATGAAAGCCAGATAGTAAGGCTCTTCGGGATCGATCTTATGAAGTTCGAGTACCTGCTTAACGTCGTGAAGGTCTACAAACTTGTCGATGACACCGTCGGAATCGCATGTGATATCGCAGAGCGTGGCGAACTCAGTCGGCGTCTTGTTCAAGCTTTGAATCGGTACGATGGGGAACAATTGATCGAGCGCCCAGTGATCGGGGACTGATTTAAAGACGGAGAAGTTGGCAAGATACTTTGCGCACAGGAGCTTCCTGAGGTCGCCAAACTCTTCGGGAACATACTTTGACTGCTGAGCATACCGATCGGCATGTTCACAAACGTCCCAAAAAAGCACTTCGCCTTTGGCCCGGTCTTCCAGCGAGATCAGCCCCAGATTGAAAAGCGTGAATAGTTCTTCGCGATGTTCGAGAGCGTCGTGATAGTACTCGCGATAATTCTTGATGGTGATGGTTTCGCGCAGGTCGCCCAGCTCGATCACGACTTGAGGATCATCTTCGTCGATCTCGATTGGTGTGATGTCCTCGACCACCGTGTTGATTTCCTCCAAGACATTTGTTACCAGGATCGCGTGATAGGCAGACAGGTAACGACCCGATTCCTGAATTATCGTCGGATGCGGAACGTTTTCGTCTTCACAGACCTGCTTGATCGTGTAGATGACATCGTTGGCAAACTCCTGCGCGCTATAGTTTGCCGATGAATCAAACGCCGTCTTCGAGCCATCGTAATCGACGGCCATGCCGCCGCCTACGTCGAGCAATTCAACGGGCACCTTCATTTGATAGACCTTGGCGTAAACGCGCGCGGCCTCCTTCATCGCGTTCTTGATCCGCTTGATATCAGTCAGTTGCGAGCCGATGTGAAAGTGAAGCAAGCGCAGCATGTCGATGCGGCTGGCTTCCTTCAAGCGATTGATTACTTCCAGCAACTCAGTCGTAGTCAGACCAAACTTTGCTGCTTCACCACCCGACTTTTCCCAGCGACCTGATCCTTTGGAGTAGAGCTTGACTCGCATCCCGATGATTGGCATGTTGCCTTCAGTTCGATCGGCGATGCGCAGGATGTGATCCAGCTCGCTCAGCTTCTCAACTACGATGACGACGCGTTTGCCTGATTTCGCGCCGGCGAATGCCATCTCGATGAACTCTTCGTCTTTGAAACCGTTCAGCACCAGTAGGCTGTCGGGCGATTGCTCCAAGGCCATCGCCGCGTACAGTTCCGCTTTCGATCCGACTTCCAAACCAAAGTCGTACCGCGATCCCTCCCGCAGATATTCTTCGACCACGGCGCGTTGCTGATTCACTTTCATCGGATAGACGCACATGTGTGCGCCCTGATATTCGAATTCGCGGATTGACTTGCTGAAAGCCCGCTGCAGTTTTCGAACCTGCGCAGCGACTAGTTGCGGAAACCGCAGGAGTACCGGCGTGGTAATGCCGCGGCGGGCCAGATCTTCGATAATTTCACGGAGATCGGCCGAGCGCGGATCGCCTTCGGCCGGGCGCACGATTAAATTGCCCTTCCGATTTACGTCGAAGTAGCCAGCGCCCCAGTTCTCAATGCCGTAGGTTTCGACTGTCTGTTCGATCGCGGTGGTCAACTAGCAGTCTCCTGGTGTGCCCTTGCTCGCGCATTAACCCGCCGGAACCGGTGCATGGCTGCATTCCGGCAAATAGCGGATATTTCTTGGGGTGGTACCTTAACGGCAGAATTTAACAGAAAACCCGAGGTCGGTCTATAACTTTTTTAGTCGCAGTCGTAACGATTCTTTCGCTTAAACCTGTCCTTGATAACAAGTTAACTTTTTGTAATGGTTTTTTGTGATTCTACAAGGAAAACTTTGCGCAGGATATTGCAGCAAATACCTTGACAGCGAAATTTCTGCGGCTATAATGCACGTTTTTTAGTTGCGCGCTTAATGGCGTTTTCGCGCTCTCCAGATCGAGACGTTTCCAACCACTTCGCGCCAAAACCAGCTTCGGGGCGAAGAGCACCCCTGACACTCCCTTTTCCGAACGGAATATCTGAAGAGAGGCTTGAAGCATGCCTTTAGACAGGCGAACCCTGCCCAGCCGCGCTCAGCAACATTTACCCGCAACTTTCTCTAACAATCGAATAGGAGGCCACGACTGATGAAGCCAAAGGACGTAATTGCGTTTGCAAAAGAGAACAAAGTGGAAATTGTAGATTTGAAGTTCGTCGACCTGCCCGGATTGTGGCAGCACTTTTCCATCTCGACGAATGAACTGAAAGAAGATCTGTTCACGGAGGGGATCGGCTTTGACGGCTCGAGCATTCGTGGCTTTCAAACCATCGACGAGAGCGATATGTTGCTGTTTCCCGATCCGGATACCGCCATTCTCGATCCCTTTACCAAACTGCCGACCCTGAGTCTTGTCTGCAACGTGCGCGACCCGATCAGCGGTCAACAGTATAGTCGCGATCCACGTTTTGTGGCTCAAAAGGCCGAGAAGTATCTACAGTCGACGGGCATCGCGGACACGAGCTACTGGGGACCGGAGATCGAGTTCTACATCTTTGACAATATTCGTTTCGACCAAAGCTACAACTACGGCTTCTATTTCATCGATTCAGAAGAAGGCGCCTGGAACACCGGAAGCGAAGAGCGGCCTAATCTAGGCTACAAGCCAAGGTACAAAGAAGGCTATTTCCCGGTGCCACCGATGGATCACCAGCACGATATTCGATCCGATATGGTGCGCACGCTGGAAAAATGCGGAGTCGTCGTTGAGATTCATCACCACGAAGTCGGCACCGCCGGACAGGCCGAGATCGATCTGCGCTATACCACGCTGACGAAAATGGCCGACCAGGTCATGCTTTACAAATACATCATCAAGAACGTGGGACGACGTCACGGCAAGACTGTAACTATGATGCCGAAACCGCTATTTCAGGATAACGGCTCAGGTATGCACACCCATCAGAGCCTTTGGAAGAAGGGCAAGAACGTCTTCTATGACAAGAAAGGATACGCTTTGCTGAGCGATACCGCGCGCTACTATATTGGCGGCCTCTTGAAACATGCTGACGCGCTGTGTGCCTTTATTGCGCCGACTACGAATTCCTATCGTCGTCTGGTCCCGGGATACGAGGCGCCGATCAATCTCGCTTATTCGCAGCGTAATCGTAGTGCCTGTGTTCGCATTCCTACATATTCAACCAGCGAGAAAGCCAGGCGACTTGAGTTTCGCACGCCGGATCCGAGCTGCAACCCCTATTATGCTTTTCCGGCCATGCTAATGGCCGGCCTGGACGGCGTAAAGAAAAAGATCGAACCGCCTGCCCCTGTAGACAAAGATCTTTACGAGCTTCCGCCAGAGCAAGCCAAGAAGATCAAGTCCATGCCGGGCTCTTTGGATCAGGCGCTGGATGCGCTTGAGCGAGATCATGATTTCCTGCTTGAGGGGGGAGTGTTTACTCCCGATGTGATCGAAACCTGGATCGCCTATAAACGCAAGAAAGAGGTTGACGCAATTCGCTTGCGGCCGCATCCGCACGAATTCGCTCTATACTTCGATATTTAAGGAGTCACCCCAGCGGCAATTGATGGGCAGCGGAGTTCAAATGATCTCGGCTGCCCATTGGTTTATTAGCATCAAAGTGTGGACAATCGTCTTGTGGATGGAACGATTTGCCCACGTTGTAGCACGGCCCGTTTGCGCAGCTGGAAAGAATTAACGGATGAGGAGCGCGAGGTCGCAAGGCGTCTTCCCGGTTCGGTTGACTATTCAGCGAAGGAGCGAGAAGCAAGACATCGCTGGTGCACGCGGTGCTGGTACGAGGATATCGGACGCGCCACGCACAACGCTTAGGAATTGAGATCCGGGGTACTTCGTGTAATTTCTGACATCTGGTCTCTGATCTGTGATCTCTGCATTACTAATGTTTCGAGTTAAGGCTGCTTACAAAACCGAATTAGAGATCGATGCACCTGCAGGGCGGGTGCGGAAGTTCTTCTCAGATCTTACCAACTTCACTAATCTCTTGCCCGGTATTGAAAAGATTCATCGCGAGCCAGGCGGCATCGCACGTTGGACTATTGGCGCTGATACCCCGGTGGGAAGAGTTCGGTTTTCATTTCCCGTTCAGCAAACAGCAAACCGGATTGGCTCGATCGAATGGTCTCCGGCCGCAAATGAAAGCGAGAATTTGCTGCGCTACGCAGTTGATCTAGCTCCACGCGACGGAAAGACGGTGATCCAAATCTCGCAGCAGATCGAGCTGCGCCGGAAACGCGCTCGAGAACTTCACCCCGCTTTAGGTTTGATTGGTGAAGGTCCCGTCAATGCCGGTACGCAGCGTCGCATCAATGAAGCAATTGACACGTTTCTCGCTCGTGCGAAAGAGAAATTGGAAGCTGGGAGTGCGGACGCCCCGTCCGCCTGAGAGCTTGGGGGGATTCTTGTCGGCTCTGCCGCGATGAGAAAGGGGAGATTGGCAGGGCTAACGGAAAGCCATAGGCTTTCCGCACATCGGGCGGCGAAGCCGCAGCAAGACTCCTAGCGCGCTACTTCGCTTGCCCATAGCTAATCATATTCGCCAGCATCCGGTACGCGCCCGGCACGCCCGCACGCAATTGCCGGTACCAGACCATACTCGAATAGATGTAATGCCCGCGACCATAATCGGCCACGAGCAAGCCGCCCTTTAACGGCGGTTCGCCCGGATCGTTCGATTGCAGCAGTGCGTGATACTGCGCGTCCCACTCTTTGGGATAATAGAGACCTCGTTCCTGAATCCATCCCGCGAAGTCTTCCGGGCCAATCTTATTGGGAAAGTTCAGCAGCGGATGCTGCGGCTCGATGAAAGTAACCGGCGCATTCTCATCCGTGATGCGTTCGTCGCCGAGAATCAATTTGTAAGGCGCGAGCTGCGGCCGTTGGCGACGCTCGTCAGGATTCCATTCGAACGACTTGTGATAGAAAACGATCAGCGTCCCGCCGGCGTTCGCGTAATCAAGCAGCTTCTGATTTGCGACGATCAGCTCCGGCTGCGATTCATAAACTCGATTGTCAACGATGATCGAGGCATACTTTGACAGATCGGTCGCCTTCACTTCGTCGATACTTAGTTCTTTAGATTCCACGCCGAGGGCCGACAGCGCATTCGGCAGACTGTAATCAAAGCCGCGGACATAACCGACACGAACCTTTGGCGCAACTCGCGCGTCGGCATAGATCACCGGCACCGTCTGGGACGGGGAATGTACGTTTGCACTCTGAATCATGAACGCGACGGGGCTGTGGGGCCCCAGGTCCGGTGGTTCCTGGGCCAAGAGCGTCACAGTCTTGCTCTCGCCCGCGGCTAGTCTTACGGCGACGCGATCCGTTCGCTCGTGCGTGATGCCGCTGGCCGCAATCAGATTTCCATCGAAGGGCGTCAGTTGGTGGTTGATCAACTTAATCGTGAACCTTAGCCTCTTCGCCGAATCGTTGTCGCTCGGGCGGTCCGGGATCGTTGCCGGCGTTAAGATCGCCGGTGATGGGGCGACCTCTGCAATTTCAACAGCCGGCGCCACGTCAGCAAAAGTAACTGCGAGAACGGAAACTAGTGTGCTTGATATGTCAGTGAGCGGTCCTATGGCAATGGCCATCCTGGATTGATTTTCATCGTAAAGATGCTCCGCCCGAGGCACGCTAGGCTCGGCATTTGCAGGCGTTAGTGATGTAACTGGAACATCAATCGTCTTCCCCGGAGGTACCGTAAGATCGCGGGGAAAATCAGCGCAACAAAGCATCGCGAGGTCTTTGCTTTGAGACATTCCTTCGAACGGCAACTTGAGATGAACTTCAGCGTCCCCTTTGTTGGAAATTATGAACGAGAAGTGTGCGAGCTGTCCCGGAACAAGAACCTGATCGCGTAGGATTAGCTTAGAACTAACGCCAGCAGACAGCGCAATCGCGCCGTTCACTTCGCTGAGCAGCCTTTTAACCCGCCGCGTAGCCCCGTCGCTCACTTCTGTCTGAATTTCGGCACCTGACCAACCCCCCATTAGACGTTTGTGCAGCGGAACGAGAGCGGAAAATAAAGCTTTAGGTTGGTCTACGAGAGCAGTCAACGGTTGATCGTTAACGGTCGGTACAGCAATCCGTTTCGCGATGTCCTCGGGCAGGCGCAAGCCTTCGAGAAAATTATGAGATTCTTTTGCCAGCGCCGCGCTGTCTTTCGCTTCGCGCACGAGCACGTAGCGAATTAGCGGAAGTTGGCCCGGCGCTGCGCCTTGTCCAGTGAAAGAGCGAAAGCGGGCAGCGAATTCTGCGAATGTCTTTGGCCAGGGGCCTTGCGTCGCATGTTTCTGCAAAGCGCGCAGCGCTTCTTCGGCAAAGGTCGTGTCGCGAATCGGATCGCGTTCGTTGGGATCGATGGTTACTAAATCATTGCGCCCTCCCTCACGGTCGGGCTTCTGCCCCGGGTTCGGCGCGACGTTTCGAGGGGCGCGCACAAAGAGTCTCTGCACTTGCCAGACAGTTACGCCGTCTTTCAATTGTTCAGGAAAGCGTTTTGGATCAGCGGCAGCGTCGAATGCTTCCAGGACCAGCCGGGCCGTCGCCTGATGATGGCCATGATCATTGTTGGTAACTGAGTGGTTCGTGATGATTACATCGGGACGAAGCTTTCTAATCTGCAAAACCATGCGCCGCAAAGCTTCATCATGACCCCATTTTTGAAAAGTCTCGTCCGCAGACTTTGAATAACCGAAATCTTTCAGTCCGAGAAAATAAGGTTCCGAGCCCTGGATCTCGGCCGCAGCCTTTGTTTCGCGCGCGCGAATCGCGCCCAGCTGTTCATAAAGCTCGGGACCAATCGCGTTTTGTCCACCTTCACCGAAAGTCGAAAACAGACTGACGGTGTGCGCACCGAACTTGCGGCGCATGACGATTAAAGACGTACCGTCTTCATCATCCGGATGCGCGGCGATGCACATCACCGTCCAGGGATTCGTCAAATCAAGCAGCGCCTGATAAAGGGCGACGCGATCTTCTGCTGGCGGTTTCGCAACTGCCGTCGGTTGTTGCGCCCGCGGTACAGCAATCAGGAGCGAAACGAAGAGAAGAGCCAGGAGTGTCCGAATGATCTTATGATTCATAAGAGTTTCGATTTGCCGAGCGATAGTTTAACCGCAGAGGCGCAAAAGGGTCACGCGAAGCGGGGCAGTAGCCCGACCGTGAGGGAGGGCGTGAGAACAGAGCCTGTCTTAGGCAACATCAAGCTGTTACTCGAAGCTCTTGCCGTCTTATGTTTCGTATTGTGCGCAACCACGCCCTCCTTCACGGTCGGGCTACTGACCCGCTCGCTACCGCTCGCGGCGGTAATCACGCCCTCCCTGACGGTCGGGCTACTGACCCGCTCGCTACCGCTCGCGGTTCTGTAACTGCCCTGCCACAATCATCGCAATCGCAATCATTACCATCAATATCACTCCATAAGCTGCCGCCGTTCCCAGATTGAAATCGCGCATCGCCGACGCGATGGCAATCGAAACTGGTCGGTTGCCCGGCGTGAAAACCAGGATCGACGCAACATATTCCCCCAGCGCAATCACGAAGGCCAACAGAGTTCCCGCCAACGCTCCCGGAGCGACCAGAGGAAGACGCACGCGCCAGAATCGCCGCCACCAACCGGCGCCGAGGACGCTCGCGGCTTCCTCCAGCGCGCGATCTAGTTGTTCGATACTCGCCTGGACCGCGCGTACTACCAGCGGCATGAAGCGCAAAAAATAAACCAGCGGCAAGATCCAAAAAGTGCCTACGAGAATGAACGATCCTGTCAGTGGGTTCGGCTGTCCATAGGCTTCAGCGATTGACACGGCCACGACGGTTCCCGGCAAAGCCCACGGAATAAGCACAAGAAAACTGATAAATCGCTTCCATCTTTTTCGTTCGCCGGTCGTGATTATTGCTGTTACACAAAAGCTCCAAATAAGAGCAGCCAGCGCAGCGATTCCGGCCATCAGGAAACTGTTGACGAAAACTGATCGCGCGTCTTGATCCGTGGCAATGCGCGCAAAGTTCGAGACCGTATAAGTCGGCGGCAAAGTCTGCGTCGTCCACGAGCCGTCATGCGCGAAGCTCACCAGCACCAGGGTAGCGATCGGCAACGCCAGCACTGCACTGAAAATAATTCCGGCAATCGCTGCAAACCAACGTGCTCTGCCACGTTTCAACGGTTGTCGCCGTCGGGTCGCTCCTTTCATCGCTGCCGCAACGAATCGGCGGGTGCCCTCATACTGTTGAAAGAAGATCAGCGCCGTCAATGAAATCAGAGCGAGCAAAACTGTCTCCGTAAGCGCAGCGCCGGCGTCGCCGCGTTGCTTTGCATTGAAAATCTCCAGTGTCAGCACGCGCACGTTGCCTCCGAACAAAAGCGGTGCGCTGAAGCTCGCCATCGAAGTCATGAACGTCAGCAAGGCGGCAGCAATTAGCGATGGAGTTAGTTGCGGGAGCGTCACCCGAAAGAGAACGCGCGCGGGCGACGCGCCGAGACTTCGCGCCGCTTCGGTAAGCCCGGCATCGATGCGCTGCAGCCCCGCGCCCGTGAGGACGTAAAAGAACGGATACATCGTGTACGTGTGAAACAAAAGTAGCGCCCCCCAACCGCGCAGCGACCAGGGAGGATTCGAAAGATGGAAAATGTGTTGGACCGTTCGCGCTACAATTCCTGATTCCCCGCAGAGAAAGATGAACGCGACGGTGCCGACCAAAGGTGGCAAGACGAGCGGCAAAGCGGCGAGCGTCGCAAAAAACCGTCGTCCAGGGAAAGAGTAACGTTCGAAAAGGAAAGCGAGCGGCACGCCCATCAGGGCGCAAAAGGCTACGGTCAAAACTGAAACGGCGATGCTGGTTAAAGCGGATTCGAGGACCACGCGTTGTGATAGCACTTCGAAGAAGTTCTCTACAGACCAGTTCCCATCACGTTGCATGGCGGCGGTGAAGACATGCCCGTTCGGATAAACGACGCCGTAGAGCAGAACGAGGATGACAATTGAGAAGAGAATGAAACTTGAGGGATGAAACAAGCGACGCGAAGAAGAAGATTCATTTCCTGGCGGGGAGGTAAAAGGATTAATTAGCCCGACTTCACCGTGAGTAAAGTTTCCTTGCATCATAGCCGTGACTTGAGTCGTTCGATGACGTCAACCAGCCCGCATTTAGCGGGCGGTATTCAATAGCCCCGGGCGTAAGCCCGGGGTAAACAAATCTAAGAATCGCATTAGCCCCGGAGGGGCGATAGACCTGGGATGCCCGAAATTTCTGTCGCCTGCTTCGCGGGCTTGTTTGTCTCAGTCAGTACCTAAACCCCGGGCTTACGCCCGGGGCTATTAATATGCCGCGCCTACGGCGCTCGTCGAATGGTTTACGCTCAGCGGTCTTAAACTAATCGTGTACGAATTCGAATTACGCTTCCAACAGGAGTCTGATCGAATTCGGGAGCAACGACACGACACAGAGTTCGCCTTGAGCAAATTCATCGGCCCGCAATACGAGCGCTTCCAATCTCAAGCCATTCGCATCAAGACTCAGCAACGTCGTCGCACCATTGAATTCGCTGTGCTCAACGCGACCGACGATTTGGTTATCGCCTTCTGGCTTGTTCTCAGCAACTTCCTTCGAAACGGAAATCGTCTCCGGACGAATCGCGAGTAGGCAAGGTGTATTGACTGGCAAATGCATCAATTGGTCGTGGGTCACCCCGACGACGAGCGTGTGGCCACCTTCCAGCGTTTTGAATTTAGTTATGGGATCATTACTCGAAGTCAGCCGCATCGCCCGAATCAGATTGTAGCGACCAAGGAATTTTGCGACCGCGACGTTTGCCGGCTGATCGTAAAGATGACGCGGTGTTCCAATTTGTAAGATCCGTCCGGCATTCATAACGGCGATGCGGTCGCAGAGGGTGAACGCTTCCTCTTGATCGTGAGTGACGTAAATAGCGGTAAGGCTCAATCGATCGACCAGGGCCCGTAGCTCGCGGCGTGTTTCTGCGCGCAAGGCGACGTCCAGATTTGAAAGCGGTTCATCAAACAAGAGCAATGGTGGCTCAATTGCAATCGCCCGCGCGATCGCCACGCGCTGCTGTTGTCCACCTGAAAGCTCTTCAACGCGCCGTTGCGAGAACCCAGGAAGTTGAACGAGGTCGAGTGCTCTATCGACGCGCTCATTGATCTCTTCGCGTGGTGATCCCTTCCTAACGGTCGGGCTACTGACACCTCTTCGCCGCGCATGAAGCCCAAATGCCACGTTTTCGAAGACGTTTAAGTGAGGGAAGAGAGCATAATTTTGGAAGACCATTCCGAAGCCGCGATGTTCCGGCGGAAGGTTCGTAATATCGCGGCCGTCGGATTTAACCGCACCGTGATCGGGCGATTCCAATCCGGCAATGATCCGAAGGGTCGTCGTCTTACCGCAGCCCGACGGTCCGAGCAGACCAAAGAATTCGCCCCGCTCTACCTCGAACGAAACATCGGCGACGGCCGCGGTCTTGCCGAACCGTTTTGAGATATCGTGAAGAGATAGCAGGGGCATATGTCATGTACGAAAGAATGGACTGTAAATTACTGCATATATTTCGACTAGAACAAATAGATTGCTGCAGTAGTAAGGAATGTGCCCCGGAGGGGCGGAAGAAAGTAGCCAGGGCAAGCGAAGCGCCACCTCTGGATCAATTCGCAGAAGAGATCGTGTGCTGAAACGGCGCAAGAGATTCAAGAGCAAGCCTTCGGATGTGCTGCCACTTCTTCGCACCCCTTCAGGCTGCGCAAAGATCCGTTGGATTTCCAGGGGCGGCGCGCTTTCGCGCTTGTCCCTGGCTACCATCTCTCACCCCCTCGGGGTGGCTTCGGATTAGTGTTCATCATTGCTCTTGAATCTTGGTCGTTACATTTGCATTCGGCCTCAGGAGCCTTCAACTTCCAGCTCAGCAACGACGGGAACGTGATCGGAAGCCAGCGTGTTTACGACCCAGGCGCGTTTCGTTCGAAGGTGATCGGTTGAGCGCAGGAAAATGTAGTCGATTCGCTTTGCAGGTTTGTCGGCGGGATAACTGAGGCCTTCGTCCGTGCCGCGAGCCTCAGTCCAGGCATCACCGAACTGATAGCGCATCAACTGATAAGCGCCGCCCGCAGGAATGTCATTGAAGTCGCCGACCACGATTAGCGGGCCTTTGACCTCTCCGAGCGCTTTTAGAAGCTGTTCCGCTTCAAAAACCCGGCCGTCTTCATACTGGTAATCGAGATGCGTGGTGACGAAGTTCAGCGACCGACCTTTGGCGTTTACTTCCACGCGAATGAAGCCGCGCCGCTCCGCTTCGCGCCGGTTTTGATAGAGGCGATGATCGCTGGCCAGGATCGAAAAGCGAGAAAGAATCGCGACGCCATATTGCCCACCCTGATATCGCAGGTTGAAAGCAAAGGCATAATCCATCCGGGTTAATCGTGAAATTTCAGCAATCTCATCAATACGCTGCGTGCGCTCGACGCCGCGATCGACTTCCTGCAGGCCGACCAGATCCGCGCGCTGGTCATTGATTACATCTGCGATGCGTTGCAGGTCGAGTTTCTTATCCATGCCGACACCGACATGGATGTTGTAGGTCATAACGCGAACAGTGGATCGGCTTGCGAGAAGCCGGGAGGTGTCGGCTGTCGACTTTGTAAGAGCAGCGGGGGCCGGCAGCGCGACCAGCAGACCGACAATGAGGAAAACGATGCGCGGCATCGGCTAAGTTTGCGGCTCTGCGCTTTCGGGGTTCACCGTCTCAGCAGCTTGGAATCCAATCTTGCTATGCGTGCCGTCACAGAAAGGTTTGTTTGATGAAGCGCCACAGCGACAGAGAACAATTCGAGGTCTGTCATCAGTCGCGATTCTATTGCCCGCGGTGTCATAGATATCTACGGGACCTTCGACCAGATAAGGTCCGTTTGGTTTCGGACGAATGGATACGTCGGCCATTTCTTCCCTCCATGAAAAGTTGCTGATAAAGCGGTGAGCGCATTCTAACATGTAGCATCTTTAGAGTACCCGACTAAAATGGCGTTTAGACGGCGGACTTGTCCGCCGACGACCGCGGACGTGGCGCACAAGTGCGCCATCTAAACGGTGGTCCAGGCCTTGGCTGCGCGATTCATTTTTTTCCTTTAGACTAGCCCGCATGCCATTCGTCCACGCCGCTGCGATGTTCATCGCCGCTTTTCTGGCGGGTGTGGTGAACTCAATCGCCGGCGGTGGCACGCTGCTTACATTTCCGGTTCTGATTTGGCTGGGCCTCGATCCCAAAGTTGCGAATGCTACAAGCACGGTGGCGTTGTGGCCGGGTTTGTTCGGCGGGCTATTCGGTTATCGCCGCGAGATGAATGATAGCTCGCTGATTTTGATGCGCCTGGGGGTGATTAGCGTGATCGGCGGCGGCGTGGGCGCCTGGCTTTTGATTGCCACACCCTCAGTCACTTTCGCGCGCCTGGTGCCGTTTCTGATTTTATTCGCGACGATTCTGTTTATGGTTCAGGGGCCGGTGAATCGCTGGCTGCGTCTGCCGGCTACTTCCGGAGAATCAAGGGCCTGGTGGATCGGAGCAATCGTGTTTCAGTTTTTCTCGGCGATATACGGCGGGTATTTCGGTGCCGGCAATGGGATTCTGATGTTAGCGGCGATGGGCCTGCTCGGTTTGCACGACATTCATCGCGCCAACGGTATCAAAAATTTCCTTGGCATCTGCATCAACAGCGTCGCAGTCGTCAGCTTTTCGATTGCCCACATGGTTTCGTGGCCGCGATCACTGTTTATGGCGGTGGCCGCGCTGGCCGGTGGATACTTCGGCGCACGCACCGCGCGGCGCGTCGGTCGCGTATTCATACGTCGCGCGATTGTCATGATCGGCTTTGCCATTACGATTGTGATGTTGTGGCGGATGCGTTAGAGAAAGTCAGTACCGCCCGCGTTGGCGGGTGGGTTAAGCCGCGATTTTATAGTATCGAATCTTATGAACAAACTTCCTCGCGAATTCTACACCCGCCCGGACGTGCTTGAAGTCGCGCGTGATCTGCTCGGAAAAAAGTTGGTCGTTCCCAACCGGCATGGTGCGCGCGTCGCGGGAATCATTGTCGAGACCGAAGCCTATCGCGGACCCGAGGATCGAGCGTCGCATGCCTATAATGGCCGTCGCACAAACCGAACTGAGACAATGTATGGAATCGGCGGCACAGCCTATGTTTATTTCGTCTATGGCATGTACAACCAGTTCAATGTGGTCACAAACGTCGAAGACATTCCGCATGCGGTGTTGGTACGCGCCGTCGAACCTCTGGAAGGACTCGATATTATTCGTCGCCGCAGGGCCGGACGATCAGAGTATGAGTTAACCAGCGGTCCGGGACGTTCGTGCGTGGCGCTGGGCATCGACCGACGTTTGGATAAAGCTGACCTGTTGGGCGATCGAGTCTGGATCGAAGAAGGCGTTTCCGTCACTCCAAGGCAGATTGTCCGCGGGCCACGCGTTGGGATCGATTATGCTGAAGAGTGGGTGGCGAAGCCCTGGCGATTCTGGGTTCGTGATAATCCGTTTGTCAGCGGAAGAGGCGGAATGCGCAGATCAACTCTTTAGCTGCCGGCGATCTTCTTCCACACCAACGCTTCGCCCTGCGTGCGAACCAACCCAGCTACCGTGCTATAGGCATTAGCATAGAGCGCGCGCATCTGTTCTTGCGAGTCTGGACGTGCAAGCCTTTTCTCAAGTTCCGCGGTTCCCATTGCACTGCGAGTCATATAACGCGAGATCATTGAACCCTCGCCGGCCAGGTAGATCGCGAATCCCTCCTCCAGCCAACGCGGCGCGCGGTCGTGACTGGCGGTATCGATCACGACGTGCGCCAGTTCATGACGCAACGTGTTCGTGAGCACGCCGCGACGCTTAAGAATAGCGACGGGTTGGAGCTCGATTCGATTTCCTTTCGTGGCCGCCGCAGCCCACCATGGTTGTCCGGTGCGCGCGGTAAAGTCACCGGTGCTTTCGTTAAGCCGAATCTCAAGCGTCGGAAGATCGCTGATTGAAATTGAAGCCGCAAAAGCTCGGTGCAGATAGTCGGCGCGCGCGATCTCCAAAGTACTCAGCACCAAATTAGCATCGCGGCGGTCTATGTTGGCCGGATAAGTAACGCGGAAGTGCTCACTTGAGATGGCGAGAATTCTCTGATCGGCTTTCAGTCCCGCCGGGACAAAATATTTATAGACTGCCGTTTTCGATAAGGGCACAAGCTCCGTAGGAGCAAGAGCGATAGCAGATGTAAGGTTCTGCGCCCCAGTCAGCACGTCGGCTTTCCAGACTGGCGTCCTGTGATCGAATGATGCATTCAAACGCAAAGGACGCAGAGGAATTCGCAAAGGAACGCAAAGGCTTTCCTCTGTGCCCTTTGCGGAATCCTTTGCCTCCTCTGCGTTCAAATCCGTACGTTCGGCTTCACTCAACCTGCTTGCGACGCGATCCTCCTTCTTGACACTTGTTCCTGGAAAATACTTCTCCAGGATCCGCTGATAACCCGTTCCGCGTTGCGCCATCACGTGCGCCCCCTCCTGACAAAGACCGAGCCCGTGACCAAAACCGCTGCCGTGAAAAATAAAGTTCGATCCGGCGCGAGACACTTCGAAACGCGAGCTCTTCAACACGTTCCAACCAAGGACACGGCCGACAATGATTTTGAAATCCCAGCCCCGCACCGTTTTGCGTTCCTTGCCTTCAAGCGTCACAAATTCCGCGCGCCCAGTTTCATCGCGCTTACTGATGATGACGTTATCCAGACGCGAGCCCACATTCGTCCGCGCATCGCTTTGCAGCGCCCGCAGCAAATCAGCGCGCGTGATCACATCGCTCCAGGTTGCGTGCGCCCCGCTGACGCAATACTCATCTCGCACTCCGCGCAGATACGGCGGTGCATTACTACCCCAAAGCGTCCCGATATTCGCGGTCTCGCCGCCGCAGGAGGCACCAAAGTACGCATCCACAAGCTGGTTGCGATTATCGAGCAGGATTTGACCTTCAGTCGCCTTGATGGCAGTGATCATCGTGGCAGTAGCCCGACCGTCAGGGAGGGCTTGATCATCATCGGAGCCCTTGCTTACGCGCGGGCTACTGATACGGCTTGTCAGGAAGCGCTGGCAATGCGTTGTCGAACAAAAGTCGTAGCCGTCTCTCGCGTGTCGTCCTCGATTTTTCAAGGCGTAGGTTCGAATCGCAATCGCCAGTGCCTTCAACGCTTCCGGCTCCGTTTCCATGCTTCCTTCGGCTCGCAGCACGCCAAGCACGTAGTCTTCCAGCGACAATTCCTCGGTCACATTGTCATGCACCAGATGCACCTTGATGGCGGATTGCGGGTTGCGGATTGCTGAATCCGGCAGTTTCTGCTCTGGGTCGCCTTTGACTTGCTCTGGATCTCTGCGGTGAGTTTTGTTGATTTCCCCAGCGAAGCTTTCGAATATTGGTTTTGCTACTACTGCAGCACCAGAGCCATGCGCATTCTTAATAAATACCAGCACTGCGAGGCGAATTCTTGACGCTGCGTCGGTGACACCTTCAGAAGCAAAGCCAACGAACCAACCATTCGATCGAAAGCCCTTCAGCGGAAGTGAAGTCCCGGTCTTACCGAAAAGATAAAGCGGAAGCGAATCAAGATGCGCGCTTTTTGCCGTTCCATATTGCACGGCGCCGCGCATGCCTTCGGTGATGATGGCGCGATATGTTGGAGGGATTTCCACGCGGGCGCGTTCGAGAGACTGAAATTCGTTTCCAGTTGCCAGTTGCGGTTCCAAAAGTCGTCCACCATTAACCAGGGCAGCATAGGCAGTTAGCAGTTGAATCGGTGTTACTTGAACGTGATCGCTTTCTCCCATCGCTGCGCGAGCATTGCAGTCGGCTTGTGTCGAGCGATTTTGATCCACGGATCGAATTTTCGCGTTGTTTCCTGCTTCACAGGGTTGCAAAATCCCGCGCTCTTTCCATTCGTGTCCAATTGGCTGACCAAAACCGAACGCACGTAGCGTGTCTAGTAGCTCATCTCGTCCCAAACGTTGGCCGAGCGTCCCGAAATAGTAGTTGCACGAATAGGCGATTGCCTGCGAAGGACTAAATGGCGGAAGGTGATCGTCATGCACGCAGGCCGCAGAAAAGCTGAGTCCCTTGAAGCGTCCCGGGCAAACAGCGCGAGATTTTTCTTCGATTAATCCTGAGCGCAGCGCGGCCAGGGCGGTGAACGGCTTGATCGTTGAGCCGGCCATCATTGCCTGCCCAAATGCGACCTCGGGATTCACTAACGCACGGATGCGGCCGGTTTGTGGATCCATAACTATGATCGCGCCGTCACGCTGGCCCAACGCTTCGATCGCAGCTTGCTGCAACGCCGCATCAATCTCATTTTCGTTAACGCCGTTACTCTTAGTGAGCAGAAATCCGTTTGGCGTTGAGCCTGACAGCGAAACGAAAGCCGCAGACAGTATTACGAATGCGCGCCAACCTGGTGACTTCGGCAATCGTAGGCTTTCAAGGAATCGGCGAAGCGAATGGAAGAAGGTAGTCCCGGGCGTAGGCCCGGAGTACATGAACCCAGAAATTGACCTAAGCCCGAAGGGGCGGCAGACTTTTAACCAGAATTTGTCAACTCGCTTCATGCCATCTGTCACCCGCTTTGCGGGCTCAGGAGTTCTGAGGCGGCGGGATTCCCCGGACTTACGCCTGGGGTCACATCCTGCCGAGCCCCTGTCGCTGCCGGCGCATTCCTTGCCAGCGTGCTCAGCGTGACGATCCAGCCAACCAGCGTGAATACAAAAACCAGCGCAAGCCGCGCAATAAAAACCACAAAGTCTGTCTTGGTTCCTTTGACGGGAATATGAACGAAGAGCAATGCATAAGGAATCAAGGCAAAAAAGATCGCTCCGAGCGCATAAATAAGAACCGAGCTTGAGGCAAATGCTCGCGCCATGATTTGACCTAATCGCCTTAAGGTCTCAGTGCCGTCGCCAAAGAACGTGCGCAGCTCTTGCGTGACGACCCCAATCCATAGATGAATCGTTGCCAGGGGCAGCATCAGGCCAAAAATCAGAAGTCGCGCTGTGGCGAATAACAATGTCGGCCAATGAAGCGGCTGCGGTTTTGCCGCTGCTGGTGGAAAAGTAATTGCCGCTCTAGGCGCAGGGTAGTGAAGCTGCCACTTGTTGAGCAGAATCCAAAATACATAACCGATGATGAGAATCGGAATCGTAACCACTAACTGCTTACAGGCATCGATCAGGATCGCACGCCAGTGAAAGTTAAATCCACGCGCATGGGCCAGGATTGTCGCTTGCCAGATAAAGAACTCTGCCGGCACCATGACGAGTAACAGAAGGGTGATGGCTACCTGCGAAACCGTCGCTTCACGTATTGCGACGAACGCATAGAGTGACGCGAGCAGCAGCGCGTATAGAACGGCGAAGAGGGCGAGTGCTATCGGGTTTTTTAGTAGTGCCTTTATTGCCTCAACCCAAGTCTTGAACACAGTCGTGATCATAATTGTCTTTCCGCGGCTTCGCCGCCTGATGTGCGGTCAGGCTCGGCCTGACCGGCAGAACTCTTCTTCTAGACCGGCGTCGAGGCTGTGCCTCGACGCAATCGAGGCGCAGCCTCGATGAGAATCAAAATCTATTCTCGGAAAGGCAAAGCCTTTCCGCATATCGAGCGGCGAAGCCGCTGGAAAGTTTGACGGAAGCGTAACTACTTCTTATCCAGTATTCGCAGCTTGTCATTACTCGTATTCGCCTGCACGGTCGGTTGATACATCAACTCAGCCCGCGCCGGCGCGACGCGAAATTCGCCCGGCACTTCCACGCGCATGGCGTATTGGAACGTCGCGTCACCGTCAAAATAATTCAGGAAGATCGCCGTGCGATTGTCGCGAAACTCGCGGTTGCTGTACCAGTCGCACCACTGCGCCGTGGAGTAGTTCAGATAGATGCCACTGACTTGCGCGACCTGCTCCGTGCCCGCCGGGATCGGATCTTCGATCATCAAGTATTGCGCGCGTGCGCCTGTCAGTCTCAGCCGCGCGACGATCAAATCACCCGAGCGCAGCTCGCCCGTCAACGGCTCGATATGCCAGCTCGGCTTACCATTCTCCTTCTCAACCACGCGCAGACGGAGATACTCCCGTGTGATCTTCACGGTCGGCGAGGATTGCGCCTGCACATTCTGGTCCGCGGTGAAGTATTCCAGCGTGGTCGAAACGTATAGTGCGCCGCGACCATGCTTGACGACGCGAATTTGATTCGTGCCGCCAACTTCCGCGGCCTTCTTCGTAACAACCAGCGTCTGAGCAGTGCTGGCATCGCTTGCGCCAACATGTTGCGCCGCTATCTGGGCGCCGTTCAAGTAAACTTCGAATGAATAATCGGGCGAAAGTTCGTGACTGACTTTCAAATAATCAGTCAGGCCGTAGATCGCGAACGCAGTCTCTTTGGTTGACAGCCAGTAGTACCCGTTGCGCCGGTTCTTCACCAACCAACGCGCGACCCTCGGCAGCACCGCATTATTCGGATCGATTTGCGATAAAGCCTTCAGCGAAAGCGCGGTCGCCTCGACATCCAGATAAACATCGCGGCCATAGTCGTTAACGCGCGCGGTCTGCCAGTGCGCTTCGAATTCATCCACGCGCGCAGCGCCCGCTATCGCATTGGCAATTTCCTTTGCGCGACCATCCTTGCGTTGCTGTAAGGCCAGCGCCAGTAAGGCACGGCCGTAAGGCCCCAGGCTTCCCCGCTTGCCATAAAGCTCTTCGATGAAATGACCATCGCTGTCACCACTTTCGGTGAACGCATAGATCATATAAGCGCGGGTTTCGTCGTCGATTGGATTGCCGTCGTCCCGTTTACCGGTATTCAAAAACGCGGAAAGCTTCTCGCGCGCACGATCACGCCGCCAGTCTTCGATTTGATATCCGGCGCTCTTCGCCAAAGTCAGACCGTCAACGACATAAGCGGTCATGAACGGATCGCTCTTGTCATCTTTCCACCAGCCCCAGCCGCCATCCTCATGCTGATAGTTGTAAAGTCGATCGAAACCGCGCTGGACCTTCTTGTCGAGATCGTTCGAAGCCCGAATCTTCGCTGTCGGCACGTCTTTGAGCGCCTGCGCAACAATTACGTTCGGCAGGAAGCTCGACATCGTTTGTTCGGTGCAACCGTAGGGATAGCTCGTCAAGTAATCGAGTGCGCTGAATAGCGCGCCCGCTACCGAAGGCGATGCTTCGATGCGCAAGTTTCGAGCTTGAGTATCAGGATTCATGGGCAGATCGAGCGAGAAGGTTTGATCAGCATCGTTTTGGGTCAGCGTCGTCGTGTTACCCAGGGTTTGCTTCAAACCATGCGGCACAATATCCATAGACATCTCGACCGCGTCAGATTCGGTGTCGGTGAGGGCTTTTGCGAGCAGAGTCAGCTTGCCAACCTGATTGGCCTGTACATGCCAATCGACGCGATGCTCCCCGTTCTGACGAATCATAACTGTCTCGCTCGCTGTATCGAGCAACTGTGCGCCGCTGAGATCGAGTGAGATCTTCGTCGACTTATCGCTCTTCAAAAAGTTGTGCACCACGCCCGAGATTGTCACCGTATCGCCTTCAGTCAAAAAGCGCGGCATCTCCAGACGCATAATCACGTCTTTACGAGCAATGGTTTTTTGTACAGCCGCACCGACACGCGTGTCGCCTGTGACTGCCCGGGCAGTCGCGCGCCAGGTCGTCAGATTGTCCGGCAGTTTGAAATTCACGGTGGCTTTGCCGTCGCCGCCACTAATCACATCCGGTTGCCAAAACGCTGTATCTTTGAACTCGCGCCGGATGGTCGGCTCGGCGAACTGCGTGGCTTCGGTATTCTTAAAATCCGCGAGCTGATAGCCCGGTTTATTGCGCGCCAGATCGACGGGCTTATCGCCCGCATAGCCGGTAAAAGTGTAGTGAATCGCCAGGCTCGTTTGCACTTCATCGTAACGCTTGCCATAAAACTCGCGCTTAATATTGCCGGCCGTCTCCGACTGAATGCTGTAGATTGCTTCATCAACGATGCCGAGACTTACTTCCGTGTTCGCGGCGGGCGAACCGTCTTCGTTGCGCGCGAGAATTGTGTACGACGCAACGTCGCGCGGTTTGAATTCTTTCTTGTTGGGAACGATGTCGACCTTGAGCATCTTGTCGCGCGCGGGCACGGCAATCAGTTGGCTCTGGTTGTACATGTCACTGTCTTTAACGAACGATACGTCGAGGTAGACGTTTGGCTCGTAACGGCGCTCGATGGGCACGTCGATCACAATGCTGCGTCCCGGCGCATCGATTTGCCGCACTGTCATGACGTCCGAAAGTTCGGTAGTCACCAGCAAGTGGACTTTATCTGCCGGCAGCATGGCCAAAACGTGCGCGGTCTCGCCGGGTTTATAAGACTTCTTGTCAGGCACGAGCTTGATTGACTTCTCGTCATAGTCGCGATATTCGAAATCAGACCATTGGCCCATCTTGTCAGGCGCCCAGAACGAGCCGCCACGATTCACAATCTGCTTGCCGTTCTCGTCGACGATCGCTTTGACGTAGATGCTCCCAGGCGAAGGAACTGTGAAGTCGTAAGTCGCGTTGCCCTGGCTGTCGGTGTTCACATCGGCCGAGCCCAACTCGCGCTCATGCAGGACATAGTCGTAATCCTTGTATTTGTAGCCGTTGTATTCTTCTTCCTTCTCAATCTTCTCCCATTTCTGCTCGATGAACTTGAGCGTCACTTTCTCGGAAACCGGATGACCGGAATAGTCGGCGGTCTTCACTCGAATCTTTGCCGCGTCGCCCTGGTAATAGAGATAGCGTTCAGGATAAGCATCCGCGACAGTCTTCCCCCGCGTGCCAATGAAAGAAGCTGCGCCTTGCATCTCGCGGCGTGAAGCGTCAGTGACCTGTGCTTCGAGGCGGTACGAATAATCCCACTCGTCTTTTTCTGCGGGCGTCGGCACTTCAAAATCAACCGTCATTTCTCCGCGCGAATTCAGTGTGCCATCACCTTCGGTAACCATGTCATTTCCGTAATAGCCGTAGTCCTCGTCGTTGCCGCCTTCATTCTCAGGCCCGGCTGCGTCGTCGAATTCATCGCTCGATTCATCGCCCCACCACCAGTGGTAATAACGCGAACGATAGATGTAATAATGCACGTCTGCATTCGTGACCGGCGCGCCGAAAAAGTAATTCGCTCCTACGGAGAACTTCACTTTCTCGCCAACAGCAGCGAAATCTTTCGGTCCGGTAACTTTCACTTTGAATTCAGGTTTTTTGTATTCCTGAACTTCGAAGTAACCCGTGGCCTTGGCCTCGTCAATCGCAGCCGTAATGTTGTAGCTGCCCAGCGGCGCCTCGTCGGCAACGTCAATTTCGCCGCTGAATGTGCCCCGAGTTGAAAGCGGCAATACTTTTTCGAAGATTTTTCCGTTGTTTGGATCCTCGATCGTTACATTGACTGTCTTGCTCTCGAGCAACTCGTAGCCATTCCTTCCCCAGCGGCGCAGGATTCCTTTGAAGTACACCTTCTGCGCCGGCCGATAGATGGGCCGATCGGTATAGATGTAGCTGGTTAGATCTTCTGTCGAGAGAACATCGTCCTCGCCGCCTGCGCCGCTGAAATAGAACGATTCGACGTCGGAAATGACAAAGTTATCGCGCTCGCGCGCCATGATGAGATACGCATTTTTTGTCTGAGCTTCCGGATCGACATCTTCTGCGGGCTGGCCAGATTCGTCCGGGGGCTTGACTTCGGTTTTGAACATCCCGGTTTTGTCGGTTGTGCCATTCGCGAGAGTTGTCCTGGCGCGCGTGATTTCGACAGTAACTCCCTCATGCGGTGCGCCGGATTTGCGATCCACTACGTAAACCAGAACCTGACCATCCTTCGTCGTCTTTTGAACCATCGTGAGATTGGTCACAATGGCAATCGAGTATGCGCGCTGTCCGCCGTTCACCCCTTCAATCAAATAGACACCGTTCTCGCGATGGCCGAGTGAAATCATGCGGCTGTCATATTCGTTATCGAGGGCAGGCAAATTTTCGCGCCAATCGCTGACCTTCTGATCAGGATTAAGCAAGGGCACGCGGGCATAATCAGCAACATTAAGCGGCGTGCGGGTGGGCTCGGTTTCCTTGCGAAACTTCTGATTGAAAATCTCGCGATGAGCGCGCTGAAGTTGGGCCCGCACGTAGTCCTTAATTGCGGCGAAGATGGAAATCTTGAAGCGGTGGGTGCGGTCGAGGAGCGAAACTCTGCCGCCATAACCCTGCGCAGCTGCTTCCTTTTCTTTTTCACCCATCTGATGCGGATCATCGAGTTGCTTGAAAAACTTCGATGGGTCTTTGACTCGATAGACGCGAATGTCGAGGTAATCGACATTTTGATAGCTGGCCCACAATCTCACCGTTTCGTTCGGCGAGTAGGTGCGGTTGGTCGTCAGAGAGAAATACGGTGCCGAGCCAACCGTTGTTTCTGGCTGCGCGGGCTGCGGTTGCGCCGCTCGTGCCGCGCGCGAACGAAACACGTTGAATCCGAGAGCGGAAGCGACGATGGCCAGATAGATCGCCGCGGTTGGCAATATGCGTCGCAGCGTTTGGTTGATTTCAGACACGGTTGCCTCCTGGAGCGCAGGCATCCTTGCCTGCGGTTCGCCGGCATCTTTGCCGGCGTTCAACCGTTTGCTATTGCAAACGGTTCTGTAACTCACTCAATGATCTTCAATCGATAAAACCCGAGAAAATTTCTATTGCTCTCGACCGGCCGCCAGCGCGGATCGGGATGATGATCGAGCACGGAAAGCTCGACTTTCTTTACCGTTCCTTCATCTGTTGGTGACGAACCGGTGTGATAAACGACCCAATCTTGCGCGCCATTTGGTGCCACTCGTGGCGTGCCGAGAAAAATCATTATGTGATAGGGAAACTTCTGGACCCAGGGTTGATAAAAGAAAAGTAAATCGCCTGGCTGTGCTTCGCGGCGGTCGCGACTGACGAAAGTTGTATTGTAGTTTTTCAGCGCCCGGCCATCAGCAAACTCGGAAAATCGGCCGTCGCGCAGGTCGGTTTCATGAAAGGATCCAAACTCCGTTCGAAAAATCTTTTCGCCGAGCGGATTATGATTGAGATCGAAACTCGCTACATCACGCGCCACGGTCTCGTAACCCGGACCCATCCGCTGGAACCATGGGCGGTCGTGACGGCGCAGCGCTTCGCGGATGGCAAAGCGAACCAGTCCGGCGCAGTCGCGCTGATCCGCGTTCCACTGCCCGCTCAACTGATAGAACTGAGTTTCAGCAATCGCGGTGAACCAGCGGCGGAAGCTGTCCCGATCCTGGTACGTGCGCAATTCGGCAACATCCGGAATCCCGTCGTTGTCCGAGTCAACTAGTTTTGCGTCGGGTGCTGTCGGATTTTCAGAACTGACTGGATTGCTTTCTGCCTTCTGCTTTCCGCCTTCTGTCCTCTCGACCGGGTAGGCGCGCGTCCGCTCGGAACCGCCGCTCCGCAACACGAATCGGTCGAATCCCCACGCAATCGACCCCAGCGAAATTACAAGGACGCCGGCTGCGACTATCCAGCGCTTCGAACGGACACGCGGTTGGGGGGTATGCATTACCATTACTATAAATATACGAACCCGTTCGGCTCGCGAAACAGGCGGATGCTAACACGAGTTGGTCAGGTCAACCACTATTATGATCGGGCGTTGTACGCTGCATCCGAGTGTGGATTTCCTCAGTTGGTCTTCGCATGTTAAGCTGCGCTCGATCCGCGGCAACTGATGAGCCGGCTTTAACTTTTGGCAGGCGCCTCGGAATCTCTCTTCAAGGTCATAAGGTCATGCCTAAAGAGAACGTCAACCCTGGTGCAATTCTCGAAGCGGTCAAGAAGATAGATGTCGTCTCTGAACTCCTCGACGACAAAAACAAAAACAATCTGAAGATGATCGTCGAGGGCAAGGTGTCCGGCGGTAAGCAAATCGGCCCTTACGCGCGGTTGCTCACGTATTCACCCGGCGAAGTCATCATGCGCGAAGGCGATTGGGGCGGAAATACCTTTTATTTTTCCGCTGATGGCGAACTGCACGTCTACCTCATGGATGAAACCGGCGCAACAAAGAGAGTCGGCGAAATTGAGCCGGGCACATGCTTTGGCGAAATGTCTGTGCTCGCCGGAGTGCCCCGCAACGCGACAATCGTAGCGCCTCCAGAGGGCGGGCCGGTCACGATTCTTGAAATGGTGCGCCCCGCGCTCAGGCTGCTGAGGTCGCTCAAGAAGTTCGCGGAAAGAGTTGATGCTACCTATCGTGAGCACGGACTTGGAAATACGATTTCGAAACTTCGGGAAGAAGCCGGCAATTCGTTGAGCGCGGTTGAGCTTGTCGCGCTGGGCAGCCTGGGGCAATTCATGGCCTACGGCAAGCACCATGTTCTGGTCCAGGAGGGAAAGCCGATTGAAAAGCTTTACCTGATTCGCAGCGGCTGGCTGCGACGAGTGCGCGGGATCCCGATTTTTCAGAACACCATGGAAAGTACGGGTCCGAATGTCTTTATTCCCGAAGATTTTCTCGGCGCCGGCAATTGCCTCGGGCTGGAAGCTTTGAGCGGCCAGAATAGCTGGCCATACTCCGCAGCGTTGATGGCGCGCAGCGAGGTGCTTGAGATTCCTCTAACCGCCCTGCGCGCCGATCGCGAATTGTGCGATGGGGTCCGGAAAGCGTTTTCGAAGTTTTCTATTGCGGACGATGATGCAAGTCTGCAGGCGCTCTCTGAACCAAACGTGCTGGCCGCGGCCGAGAAAGAAATTGCCACGGGAATTGTTGACGGCGTCAACCTGCTGGTAATGGACATGGACCTCTGTATCCGTTGCGGTAACTGTTCGCTCGCCTGTCACAAGGTGCATGGGCAATCGCGACTCTTGCGTCGCGGCATACACATCGGGCGACCTGTGACGCTTACCAGCAGCAGCATCCAACACGTTCTGTCTCCTTCAGTTTGCATGCATTGCAAAGATCCTGAATGTCTTACGGGTTGTCCCACCGGCGCGATTTTCCGGGATCCGAAGGGTCACGTAGATATCGATCCTCAGACTTGCATCGGCTGCTTTGACTGCGCGACCCAGTGTCCATACAACGCGATTTCGATGTTTCCGCGCGATGGACAAGCGGTGGCCTCGCCGGGCTTCATTGCGCGCCTGAGGAAGTTGTTCGGCTCCAGCCTGCCGCCAACTCCCGCGGCGGAAGGCGAGGACATGGTCGCAATCAAGTGCAATCTTTGCGAGGGCACGCCGCTAAATCCGCCAGGTGCTTCGCGTCCCGCTTATTCATGTGAAGAGAATTGTCCGACCGGAGCGTTAGTGCGCGTCAATCCACAGGAGTATTTTGACGAAATCGATCAGACACTTGGCTTGGTTTTTCGGGATCAGACACACGCGATTGGCCGCAACATTCACAAGAGCGATCCTTTGGCCAAGGCCTGGCACGCCGGCGGCATCCTGGCGACGGTTATCATCACAGCCTTGATCGCTTTGGCAGCTTGGCATTACGGTTTCAACGAGCATTTGCGCGGAACCTGGCTGACGATGCGTTGGGTCACCGGCATCGTCGGTTTAGTTGGTATCGCCGCGGTGATGACGTATCCATTGCGCAAGTCAATCTATCGGCGACGCGCCGGAGCCTTGCGCTACTGGCTGCTGGCGCACATCTACCTCGGAGTCCTGGCAGGCATCGTTTTGTTGCTGCACGGCGGCAGTCATGGCGGTGGCTTACTGACGACTATATTAATGATCTCGTTCGATGTGGTAATTGTGACCGGGTTATTCGGGTTGCTCTCTTATTTCATCGCCCCACGAATCATGACCAGCATCGAAGGCGATCCCTTACTGATTGAAGATTTGGAAGGCCGTCGCGCTGAGTTACGCGAAGAGCTGGCCGCAATTAGCAGCAAGGCTGACGAGCAGGTGCGGAAGCTGATTAAGAGAAAAGTGAAGCGCTACTTCTTCTCGATTTCTTACCTCTTAAGACAGTACCTGCGCCGCGAGGAGCTGACATCGCTGTTGGCAAAGGCGCGCCTGCAATTCAGATCCGAAATCGCCGCTCTGAACGATAAAGAAAAGCGCGAACTGTTTCTGAAAGCGATCGAGCGGACCGCCACCATGCGGCGCGTGGAATCGCTTATCTATCTGCACCGGCTGCTGAAAATCTGGGTCGCTCCGCACGTGGTCTCAACCTCGGTGATGTTGGTGCTGATGATTGCGCATATCGTTCAAGTTGTGTTTTTTCATGTTCGTTAGCGGATGACTGTCTGTAGTCAGTGATCAGTAGTTAGTAGTCAGTTGTTATTTGTCAGTTGTTACTGGTCATTTATCACCCTTCGTTTGTGATTGCTCACTTATCAACCCGTACGCTGAACTACTGAGAAATTACAACTGACAAATGACAGCTGACAAGTGACAACTGACGAATGACAACTGACAACTGACCATCGCCATGCAGTCCACTTTCATCATCATCCGCCAGGACTTGCAGGTCGATCCGATTACGATCGTCGCCGACAGTATTCTCGTCGGTCGGGTGTCTACGTGTGAATTACTGCTGAACCATCCGTCGGTCTCGCGGTTGCACGCCGGGATTACAAATGCCGCGGGGGAATACTACATTCGCAACCTTCGGCCGGCCAATCCAATTATGTTGAATGGGCAGGCGCTCGAAGCATATGAAGCTTTGACCGCGGGCGACGTTCTGGGCATTGGGCCGTTTGCGCTCAATATTGATTTTCTTGGCGAAGCACTGGTCCTCAAAGTTTCGCTGCAGATCGCGGCGACAGCCAGCGATGCAATCACGCGCAGGGAAACATCGGGCTTCTGGGAGTTGCCCACGACTGTCCATCTGGTTTTGCCGCGCGCGCCCAAAGAAGGAGAAGCGGCTGAGGATGCGCATAAGAAGGCGGCGGCTCCGCGTAAGCCGAAGCCTGCGGCCGAAAGTTCAAAAGCGCTGGATGTTTTTTGGGATAAGCGAATTACGGCGGCCACCAAGACGGTCAAGCCCTCACCGCTTTTCCCGATGCAGGGCCGACCAAGCGGGAAGGCTCAATCTGTCTGGACACGTACCAGCGATCTCAGACGACGCTCAGCCCTTTCAATCATTATTTGGGGAGCAATAATCGTCGCGCTTCTGGCGGCAGCAGGTGCACTCTTTTATGCGTCGGCATTCGCGCCCGCGCCGATTTCGGAAGCGCATACCCGACCCAGTATGAAATTATCCCCACCCGTTGCAAATCGGGCGAATGCAGGCTCGTGCACTTCGTGCCACGGCCTGCGTACAAACATGCAAACGAAGTGCACTTCCTGTCACACGACCGATGCTTTTGCCGCAACTGTTATTCAGCCCCACATGAATGCCGGTATTGAGTGTGTCACCTGTCATGCCGAGCATCGCGGGCCGCAGTTCAGCGCAATAGACGCAGCATTGCTTTCATGTGTCGAATGCCACAACGACAACAACAAGAGCATCTACAACGGCAAGACGGTCGGCACGCCGCATGGAGGCACGTTCGGCTATCCAGTAGTTAATGGTCGATGGAAATGGCGCGGTCTGGATCCGGCAGAGTTGGTCCAAAGAAAGGCCACGTTGAAGCTCGAGCGTTTACCCGGCGACTCTGAAGACAAATGGCGCAGCAAACAATTTCATGCACTCCACCCTTATCGAGTGATGGCTGTCTTGGGTATGCCTGCCAGTAAGAGCGGTGAGTTAGGCTGTTCAAGTTGTCACACTTCATTCGATCCCATCGATACTTTGACTCCGCGCGCGACCTGTGGAAAGTGTCACAATGGTCAACCTGATCCTCGCGCCGGACATCAGGTAATCGCCGCCGATAGACCTAACTGCACCTCATGTCATGTGCAGCACATGCGGGACAAAAGGCACTGGAATCCGAGTCTGCTGGCCGGCGCGACAGAATAACTTGAGCCAGAAAGAGTCTCGAAGCGCCGAAGGCGCGAAAGATGGTAGCCAGGGGCAAGCGCGCAGCGCGCCGCCCCTGGAAACGAAAGCAGAATAATGAAATGCGCCCTGTAAGGGCGCAAAGATTGACTCAGCAATGCCATCGCTTTGAATTCTGTCGCCCCTGCATAGGGCTGGAAATCTCCAGCATCATAGTTCCAGGGGCGGCGCGCTGCGCGCTTGCCCCTGGCTACCTTCTGCCGCCATCTTCGATGGCTAAAGACCGAGGTTACTCGTGTGGATATCAATTGAGAAGTGCGACTAAGGGAGTCTGTCCCAAAAATCTACTTCGCGACGTGACACTTCACGCAGCCTTTAGGATCAGAGCCTGAGATCTTAGTCGCCAGATCAGGTCGGGCTTTGATCGCCGCGTCGTGACATTCGAAGCAATTGATATGGTAGGCATTCTCGTTATCCATCTTTAGCTGCTTACCGTCTTTAGTAATGACGGGCAGCGGCTTACTTTCGTCACCCGCCTGCAGATGACATGCGCGACAGGTTTTGACGGGCGCCGCGGCTGCATCTTTCAAGACGTCGGCGGTGAGAACGATGTTTCTTTCCGAGGTGACTAACGGTGGCTTCAAGTTCGCTTTGGGCTGATCGGTGTGATGGCATTCAACGCAGGCTGTAATAGTCTTGCCGTCAGCATTGTAGTTCTTGAGCGTGTGGCTCTCGTGATCGAAGGCAACTTCCCCCCATTTGTCGTCGAGGCTGTCGGTATCCAGCTTTACTTTCTTAGGCTGCTCTTTGCTCTCTTTCGGTATCTCCTGGCTGAGTGAGGCGACGGATCGTGACACATTGCCAACCAATGCAAGGGAAACGAGACTCATTATTGCGATTGAAACACCGATTGACTTCATTCGTGCAAACCCCCCTGGTCAACTGATTAAAGCATCGCCGTGTCGTTTGCGAATCTTATGGACGCCACGCAAAGGTTGTCAAACGCCAACCTAAGTTTAGAAGCGGACCACCGTCCGGTTCATTTGAAGATTTAAATCATTGGTGGGTAGTAGCCCGCCTCTAAAACATTTTAAGTTCCAATTCTGAATGTCTGGCCCGCATGGCATCGCCGGCAGGCTTTGAAATCCAAATCGCCGCCGAACGAGCGCCGGCCGTTGTGGCAGGTCGCGCACGTGTTATTTCCAGCGGGAAAATGCTCCAACGGCCGTGTCGAGCTGACTTGCCGTCGTTGAGGCAAGCCGGCACTGTAATTATGACAATCAGCACAACCCAGTCGCTGTCGCCCGCCGTGTTGTGCATGGCTGAAAGCAAAGCGGAACGAGGCGGCGTCGGTCGGTGTCCGCGCATACGATTTCTGAGCATGACAGACGCCGCACGAAGCCAGGTCGCGACCGTTCGATTGCGAACCCGGAGTGTGACATGTATAGCAACCTGTGTGAGCCGAGAGTCCCGCGGGAATCGACAAAGCGACGCCGCGCCTCAGCGATGAACCGTGACAGGAAGTGCACCCGTTTTTTGGCCGCGCCGCGCCGGTCATGTGCTGCGCGTGATCGAATTTCAGGTTGAAGCTCTCTTTGAATTGTTCAGGGAACGCTTTCAGTGGTGGGGGAACACTGCTGACGGACGTGTGGCAGATCGAGCACATGGGAATGTTTGGGGTAGTGAATTGCGACAGGTGACAGTTCACACAATCCTTGTGACCGGGAAAACCTGGCCGCACGGAATTATCAGCCCGATGATGGCAGTTTGCGCAAGCCATCGATGCGTGACGCTGGCTGCTGTGCAAAAACTTCGAATAATCGAGTTCATTGCCTTGCGACCTGGCCGGAAAGGAAAAAGGAAAAAAACAAAAGGAAAAAATAAGTAGCGCGCTAAACGTAATCCTCGCGGTTCGAAACTTCCTGGTCATTTTTCCCTTTTCCTTTTGACCTGGTGTTATCGCACGGCGGCCTCATGACTCTCCGGCGGCTTCTTCCTGCCCACATCCAAAGTGTGACAATACGTGCAGCTGCCGGTCTTCTTGTGTTGCTCAAACTCTTCTTCGATCGTAGTGATCTTTGGATACGTAGTTTTCTTGTTGTCCTTGTGACAAGTAGCGCAAATCGTAATCGGCACATCTGGAGTCAGTCCGCGCAGCGAGCTCGCCCGCGTGATGTTGATATGGCACGTCGTGCATTCCATCACGTGCTCGCCCTTGCCGCCATCATGACTGAACTTTGCCGACATGCGCTTTGGCCAATCCATTGGCACAAAGGCGACGGCCGCTTTATGGCATCCGGCACAATCCTCGCTGATTGGCTTCTGACTTTTCCAATGACAATTGAAACACTCATCATGGGCGTTAGGGCGAGTCTTGAAAGTACCCGACGGCGGCACGAAGCCATCCGTCCAGCCCAGCGGCGGAGCGATGATTGCAGTCTTGTTGGTTACATGACAGATCGAGCAGTTGTTGTAATCGGGCTTCTTCTCATCGTCGGTGGGCGGTCTGAAAAATGAAGCACGAATGAAGCTGATAGCTCCTTCCTCGTCGCGCGCTCGAAGTAGTGACGCAATTACATTCTGATGTTTGTCGTGGGGAAATTCGATTGTGAATTGCCATTCTCCCTTTGGCTTGATCCGTTGAGCAACGTTGTTCGGTCTTCCGAATGCGAAGCGTGCATCTTCGCGTGGCGCTGCCCGTACGTGGCAGACTGTGCAGATCGTCGGGCCAGTGCCGGTGAATGCCTGGCGTGTGAAGAACTGTTGGCGATGACAGCGCACACAGGCATCGTGATCGGGAAAGTCAGCCACGTCAGGAAAGTTTCTTTTTGCCGTCCATTCGGTCGGAACTTTATGGCAAGTATTGCATGACAGACTCTTGTGTTTTTCGGATGAGTGAAGAAAGCTGGAGTATTTCGCGGCCGGTCCACTTGGCGCCTGCGGCTTCGGCGTAACAGGTTTCGACGCCCGCTTTCGCTGACGAGTTTGCGCCGAAACAGGTTCGATAATCGAAGACCGAAGGAAGAAGAGCTGGCCTATTCCGCCTGAAGCGGCCAGCACAAAGATGATCAGGCTATGCTTCATAAGAATTTCAAACGCAAACGTGCGCAAAGGCATTCGCAATGGGACGCAAAGGTTCCTTTGCGCAACCTTGCGAACCCCTTTGCGTGACTTTGCGTTTAGACTAATCCGTCCATCGTCACTCGATCATTAATACGGCTGCGTCTGCTTAGCGGTCTTACCGCAGGCCGGCAATGGTCGTTCAACGATCTCGCATTTGACCTTCGGATCCTTCTCATTCGACAAAGTGAATGGCCGCCGCATCGCGGTCGCCAGATCGACAGCTTTCACTTCCTTTTCACAGGCCCAGATGATGCTCGTCTTATCCGTCTCGCTGCCGACCAGATTCGAAATCGTGTAGGTGCCGGGATCGATGTCGGTTAAGTATGCCGTGCCTTTTCGGTCCGTCATTACCGACAACACTTTCGTTTTCGTCATCACTTCGGCTTGCGCGATAAGGGCATTTGTCGCGTCCCGCTTGTAGTTGTAAAAGCCGTCCCGAATATCAGCCGCCAAATTCACGTTGAGCCATTGCCGCGCCAGTCCCGGAGGTTTGAAATCGCGCAGGGCTTGATTATAGGCGGCTTGAAATTCCGGCACGGCATCCTTGCCCGTTAGGTATTTTTCATCGATCTCGCGGCAATAGACGGATTCGCAATCGTTGTCTTTCAGCCATTTGATTAGAGGTTCGCTCGCGCCTTTGCCGCGGTAGTAGCAGTCGCGCGACATTAGTGAGGTTTGTTTGATCTTCTCGACGAGGCTGCGATTTTCTTCCAGGCTGCCTTTGATCAGAAAGAAGCGTTTCCGTGGCAACTCTTTGTTTACGTCGCCGGATTTGAATTTCACTTTGAGACGGATTACGCCGCGCATAGCTTGTGGAGTTTGGGTGTGCGCGACAAAAGACAAGGCAAAAGGTAAAAGACAAAAGGCAAAAAATAGAACTCCCCGGCCGATCACGAGTTTCTTTTCAGCTTTGCGGTCACGGAGTGATTTCATTTTGCCTTCTTTAAAGATCAGGACTGCGCGGAAACTTCAAATAAGGCAGGCGCACGCCGCGCACGAAAACTTGATCTGAACGAATCTCGATCGGTGGAGCATAACCATTGCTTCCCGCGCCGGCCACCAAATCATCTTGATCGACCCCATCACCACTGATGCCAATGGCGCCAATTAACACTCCGTTCCTGTAAAGTGGCGCGCTGCCGGGAAAGATCTGAATACCATTGGGCAGGCTGGGAATTGAAGTACATGGAACAGCCGAGCCGGCGAGCGTTGCTTCGAGATTTGCTTTAATCAAATCAAGCTGCAGGCCGACGTTGAAAACGCTCCATTCATTAAGCTGTCGACTGAACGGACCCGCCGCGGTGTTGTTAATTCCATCAGGGAAAAAGGGTCGATGCAGAAAACCACCAGCGCGGTCAGTAAAAGCTACCGAACCGTCGAGCCTCAATCCATCGGCCGCCGCGCGATCGACGTAAGATCCGAAGCCCGCGCCGCGCAGCAAAGCCGCGCCATTCGCTCCGGAATAAAAAGCGGCGGTGCGCGCTTTCTGCACTGCCACGTCAAAACCAAACACCGGCGCATCGCTTTGACGAAAAACTCCGAGCACAACACCATTCGTGTCAACTACGGCGATTGTGACGCGCGCATTGCTTCCGAGCGGCTGTCTGATGGCGGCGCGAGTGATATTCCCCTGCTGAGCGGCATGCGAAATGATCGTGTTCACATCCGAAGAAGTGAGTGAGCTCGGGGAGACTGTGGGACTGCCGATAAATGGAAAGAAACGCGTGTCGACTTCGCCGGCAATTCCACCGATAACAGCGGGCGTGAACTCGGATGGTTGTGCCCCGCGAATCGGAAACAGCGGATCGACCGCGCCGGGCAAACTCCCAAAGGAAATCGTCGGCGGATTCGGGGTGGCCGTGACGTTCAAATACGCCAGCCGAATGCCGTCAACCAGGATATTATCCCCGCGAATCAGCGAAGGTGCTTCGAAGCCTCGACCTGCTGCGACCGCGATCACTTCTTCGAACGGTTGATCGAAATCCGACGGGTCACGATCGACTGTGTAAACGCCATCGCCTTCGATGCCGACACCGCCAACTGCTTCACCGTTCTTGTAGACAGGAATGCCGCCGGGATCACCGCTGAGACCGAGCGGGAGCCCCGGCATCTTAATGTCCGAGCAGGGAAGCGAGGAAAACTGCACACCGTAAAGTGGCCCGCCGGAGCGAAAGTCCACGCCGGGTGGAAAGTGTTCCTGAATGATAAAGCCGGCCGTGCGCGAAGTGAATGCGTTGCCTGACGTGCTGAACAATGACGCAGTCCCGGCTTTGGAAATCGCTGCGAGCTTCGCCGGCACAATTGTTCCATCCAATCCAACCGGAACAAGCCCGGTAAGGGGATTCGGAATTTGCGATGGGCCCGGTCCGCCGCCTCGAAACTGTGTCGTTAAAGGCGCGCCGGTCATCTTGAAAACACCAAGCACGTTTCCCTCTCGATCGGTGACAGCGACCGTCACAGGATGATTCAAAGCTGCTGCGGCTGAAACCGCTTGCGCGATGATTGCCTGCACGTCAGAGATAGTTAAAGTGCCCGCTGTGCTGGTGGGTTGCGGCGGCGGAGCAATCGTGCCTGGAGTTGGAACAGCGCCATCGTCATCCGGGGGACCGTCGCCGACGTGACCTATGCCGACACGCACGCGATTGCTTAGGACGCCGTGGTAGCTAATTCGCACCAGCACATCGCCGACATCGCTTATCTGATCGTCAAGACGAACTACTACCGAACTCAGCCATTGCTGGTCAGGCACCGGGCCCACATATTCGACGATTAGCGAGTAAAGATGATGGGCGTCGTCTTCCGCATCAGCAGTCACTGCAGTAACTGGTTCATCCGGCTGCAAACTGAGTCCCATCGCAAACAGCATCACGCGCGTTCGGTTGTCATTTCCCCACGCGACGGACGAAGTGGGCGCGAAGGGTTCGCGCGTTCGAGTGATTGAATCGACGGCGATGGCCCGCGTGGAAGTATCCTGGCTAATCAGAATTAGTCGCGCGCTCTGTGCCCGAGCTCGATACGGAAGATTCGAACTGATTAGAAGCGAGAACGCGCAGACGCAAATACACAGCAAGAATCGCGCGCGTCTATCGAAAGACTTGATAGTCATCAGACCGTTAGTGGTGCGAAGTTATGATCCCGGGACGGCGTCCGCAGTCTTTGGCAATCTATCACTAATCGCTAACGAGTTAAATGTTTTTCTTGACTGTTCAGGCGACGAGATTTTAATTGATAGCGCACCTATCGTGTGTTACAAAACGATCCTAATTGATGCTGCATCAGCATGAGAGTCGTAGTACGCCGAAGGCGTTCGCAAGCTTCAGCCCAGGATGAAATCCTGGGATCAGGGATTACGATACGCAGCAGATACCCTGTAAGGGTTCGCAAATGGAGGACTCCCACAATGGCACAATCTTTGGCAAGACTCTGGACTCATTTGATCTTCTCAACCAAAGAGCGGTTCCCGTTTCTCTCTGATCCAACGGCTCGCGGTGACATGCACGCGTATCTCGGAACGGTCTTGCGCAACCATGACTGTGCGACACTCATCGTCGGAGGCACTGAAGATCACGTGCATGCTTTGTTCATGCTTTCCAGAAACTATTCCATTGCAAAATATCGTCAAAGAAGTTAAGCGAACCTCGTCAGCTTCGATCAAGACAATCGCACGACGCTATTCAAAGTTTCGCTGGCAGAGCAGGTACGGCGCCTTCTCCGTTAGCCAATCCCACGTTAGCCACGTTCAGCGCTACATCATGAGCCAGGAGCAACATCACCAGCGAAAGACGTTTCAGGATGAGTTTCGAGCGTTTCTCAAGAGATACGAGATCGAATACGACGAGCGTTACGTTTGGGATTGAGCAATCCAGAGATCTAGCGAACCCTTTCAGGGTTCGAGGTCTCTTTTCCGCGTCTGAACCCAGGGCGTTGCCCTGGGCTGAATTAGTGAGCGCTTTCAGCGCTTAGCCAAGGGAATTTCGCCTGAATCAATTTCAAGTAAATGCTCGCAGGTATGCTGTCTGCATTGTTATACTCACTCCGCGATGAGTTGGAATTCATCTGAACATTCCGATCAAGATAATCTTACGTGGAGCTATTTGCGTGCGATGGAATGGGGAAGATGGCCGATCTTTTTGTCACAACCGATAGCGCCCATTTTGATATTGTTCCTTGATTGGAAACACGTCGTTATTGGTGTCGTTGTCGCGAATGTTCTATGGGCTCTTGTTAGATATCAATTCGTCAGCGTGTCCTTAGCATATTTTGGCGCGCTTGTCGTTAAACTGAAATGGCTCACAATCCCTTCCGTAGCTCTGTACCTCTTCTTGAAGGGCCAACGGATGTCGGCAGCCATATCCCTCTTCTGGCCGATCATAATTTTCATAATCGGAATTCTGCCGACAACACAGGTTGGTAGAATTCAGAAGATGTTTATGAAAAGGCTCGGTTATCAGCGTATTCCCGCCGACCTACGAACATTGAAATCAGAACTAGCAAGTCTCACATTTAATTCTGACGTAACGGAGCGACTACCTAGGAAGGCACGCCGACGGTATCCAGAGAAAACGGAATATGAGGTCTGCACCTATGTAATCGAGCGGTTCAAAAAACAAAAGGAAGACCTTGGCACAGAGTAACTGAAATTCTACTCGATTCATTGCGACCTATAACTAAACTGTTTGACTGATGTCGAAGACGTCAATTATCCGAGCCATGGCTGCGCTGGCCTTCTTGGTGGCGGTCACTGTCTGCGCTTTCGGACAGAACCGCGGGTCGATTACCGGGATTGTTGGTGGCACCACGGCTGGCGTAAACGTCATGGCGGTCAATCAAGTCACCACCAGAATCACTCGTGCTCGCGTGGGCGCGGATGGCCATTATGTACTGAAACTCTCTCCCGGCGCCTATCGGCTCAGCGTTGAGGGCCCATTCGTTGCGAAGTTTGACAAGAGCAAGAATTACGGCGAGCACGCCTTGTTACGCGAAGATTCGCTGGAGAATGTAATTGTCAGCCAGGGAAAGGAAACAAAAATCGATTTCACGGTCGAAAAAAGAGAAGAAAAGCCGGCGGTAAACATTCCGGAGCGAAAGCCTTTGGGTGCCGCTGGGCGAAGCACTGTGAAGTCGGAGCCGCAAACCGAACCCGATCGTCTCACTGTGCGCGATCGCTGGCGCATAGGCTTTCCCGAATACGATCGCTATGGCGACAAAGGCGCGCGCGGACGTGACATTCCTTTTAAGAAGGGCCGCTGGTACGACCCTTACAATCAAAGCAAGCTGAAAGGCGATTATCCAATTTTTGGCAATAAGGTGTTCATGATCTTATCGGCCGTAAGTTCGACCGGCATCGAGCTGCGTCGCACGCCGACGCCTTCCGGTGTCAGCAGCGCGCGTCCGGGCAGCGCGGAATTCTTTGGACAGCCAGGAGCACTCGCAATGAACCAGACTCTTCAGTTCACGTTTGAGATGTTCCACGGCGACTCGACATACAAGCCGCGGGATTGGGCGATCAAGATTTCGCCGACCTTCAGTCTTCCCAACTACCTCAACGCGCGCGAGAACGGTGTCGTTAACATTGACGTGAGGCGCGGCACGAATCGCACGGACAGGCAGTTTTCTTTGGAAGAGGCTTTCGCCGAAGTGAAGTTCGAAGATGTGAACGCGAACTTTGATTTTATTTCGGCGCGCGTCGGTATTCAGCCATTCGTTTCCGATTTTCGGGGATTTATCTTCTCCGATAACAATCTGGGCGCGCGAATTTTCGGTTCATTTGATAATAATCGTTATCAGTACAACCTGGCTTACTTCGCGCAGCTCGAGAAAGACACGAACAGTGGCTTAAATCGATTTGACCGGCGGCGACAGAACGTTTACGTCGCAAACATTTTCCGGCAGGACTTTGTAAGGAAGGGGTACACGATTCAGGCCAGCGCGCTTTACAATGACGATCGCGCCACCCGCAAATTCGGTCGCAATGGCTTCCTGGTTCGTCCCGCGTTGATCGGTGATGTGCGACCGCACGCGATCAAAGTTGGGTACGTCGGTATCAACGGCGACGGACACTTGGGTCGATTGAATCTCACGAATGCTTATTACTATGTATTCGGCCACGACGACCGTAATCCAATCGCTGGTCGTCCAGTTCACGTGAGTTCACAAATGGCAGCGGTCGAAGCTTCGATTGATAAGGACTACTTTCGTTTTCGTGGTTCGGTCTTCTGGGCACAGGGTGATAGGAATCCGACGGACGGCAAAGCGAACGGCTTTGATGCGATTTTTGACGATCCGAATTTTGTTGGCGGGCAATTCTCATTCTGGAATCGTAACGGCATACGCTTGACGCAAACAGGAGTCGATCTGGTGCAACCGAACAGCGTCTTGCCCACGCTTCGCAGCAGTAAGATCGAAGGCCAGGCTAACTTCATCAACCCGGGAATCTTTATCTACAACGCCGGGGTTGACGTGGAAATCACCCAGAGACTGAAAGCGATCTTTAACGTTAACTACCTTCGATTTCATCGCACCGAGTCGCTCGAATACGTTCTATTTCAGAATCATATCCGCCATGAGATTGGATGGGACTACAGCTTGGGTGTGGCGTATCGTCCGTTTCTTATCAACAACGTCACGATGACATTCGGCGCAGCGACGTTGAAGCCCGGGCGCGGCTTTCGCGACATTTACACAAATGCCGCGAGTGATTGTCCGGCGAACCTCAGGGATTTTTGCACGCCCGACAATGTGATTATTAACCCGAGCAAACCGCTGTTCAATTTGTTCGCGCAAGTGAAGTTTGTTTTTTGAGGATGGAGGCGGCTAGCACCCGCCGCGCCGTTGTACGATGAATCCGTTTAGAGGCGGGCTACTGCCCGCCTTCCTTCGAAACATGAACCTCTACAAGTCAAATGACCCTAATACATTTCATTACGTAACGCTTGTGACACATAACCGTGTACCAGTTTTTAGGAGCCAGCAGCCGTGCGAGACCCTCGTTGACACCCTGCGTGAAGTTCGCGAGAAATATCCCTATAAGTTGATTGGCTACGTCATTATGCCTGACCATGTCCACGCGATCGTTAACAATCGTACTGATACTATCAGCGACTGGTTGCGGAGAGTAAGGGGGAATTCGGCGCGGAAGATTCTCGCTTGGTTGCGCGAGGAGCAACATCTGATGTCGCTGAAGAAGCTTGCTTTGGCCTACCCACAGAAGCGACAACACACGCATGCTGTTTGGCAAAAGGATCCGTCGGTGATCGATTTATGGAGCCACAGATTTGTTCGACAGAAATTGAACTATCTGCATTTGAATCCTGTGCGTGCGGGTTTATGCGAGCATCCGGCTGACTGGAAGTGGTTGAGCTGGCGTGCGTATTTGCCGCATCAAGTCGGCGAGGGCCCAATTGAAGTCGATTGGCAAGCATATTGGAAAGAAGAGGAATCCGTGGCGAAAGCAGGCGGGCAGTAGCCCGCCTCTAAACGGGCCGTTACGTTGGAAATGAGGCACGCGGGTAGAACTCGTTTGAAACTGCTGGTGATTGTGGCGACGCTCGGGCTATTTGCCGTGATCGTTTCGGATCGTGCGAGCTCTTTCGTGTCTCGCGTTTCGTCTCCCGCCGAAACTCTCGAAGGCTGCGTCAAGTGCCACGGACAGATCGAGCCCATGCATAAGTTTGGTCCGACGGCGACGCTCGACAAACTCGATAACGGCAAAGACGCTCTCGGGCTTACCTGCACCGCCTGTCACGGCGGCAATCCAGTCGCGACGACCAGGGAAGACGCGCATGTGCGGCCGCATTTTCCGGGCGAGTGGGAACGCAATGGCAAGTTCAAAATTCCCGAGCGCTCCGGCCCGCTGCTCGAAAAAGAGAGCGAAGAGTTCGTGCGCTTCATCAACCCCGGCGACTTGCGCGTGGCCGCCAGGACTTGCGGCAGATCTGAATGTCATAGCTCCGAAGCAAGTGCAGTTGCCAAGAGCATGATGACGCATGGCGCGATGCTCTGGGGCGCGGCGCTTTACAACAATGGGGGCTTCCCGATTAAGGACACGAACTTTGGTGAAAGCTATAGCGCGAACGGCGCGCCGCAGCGTCTGATTCAAATTCCGCAACCGACCGCAGAGCAAAGAAGATTAAAAGGAATCCTGTCGTTTCTCGATCCACTGCCAAGATGGGAGATTTCACAGCCGGGAAACATCCTCCGTGTTTTCGAACGCGGCGGGAAACGAAGGTTGGAAGTCGGACTCCCCGACAGGGAAGAAGATCCCGGCAAGCCGGACAAGGGCCTGAGCGCGCGCGGCTTTGGAACTGCACAACGCACCGATCCCGTGTACCTGGGGTTGCAAAAGACACGCTTGCTCGATCCTACGATCAACTTTCTGGGGACGAATGATCATCCAGGCGATTATCGGTCGTCGGGTTGTACGGCCTGTCATGTTATCTATGCGAATGATCGTGACGCGCGCCATTCTGCGTTCTACAGCCCGGCGGGAAATCTCGGCATGTCGCAATCCGGCGATGTCAGCATTTCTAAAAATGAGTCGGGTCACCCGATCCGGCATCAATTGACCAGCCGAATACCAACTTCGCAGTGCATGATTTGTCATATGCACCCGGGCGAAAATATGGTCGCCTCTTATATGGGGCTGACATGGTGGGACAACGAAAGCGACGGCGACAGAATGTATTCTGCCCAACAACGTGAGCCCTCGCAATCAGAACAGCAGAGAAAACTGAACAGCAATCCCGAAGCCGCAAGTTTGCGCGGTCTGTGGGGAGAGTCGGATTTCCTGAACAGTACCGGCACGCCTGAATTCAACGCGCGGCTCAAGCGCACGCAGTTTGCCGACTTTCATGGCCACGGCTGGCTATTTCGTCAGGTCTTCAAACGCGATCGGGAGGGGAACTTGCTGGATGCAAAGAATGGGATCGTTTCTCCCGACGATCCGGATCGATTCAAAAAAGCCGTTCATCTCCAGGACATTCATCTTGAGAAGGGCATGCACTGCATCGATTGCCACTTTCGGCAGGACGCGCACGGCAATGGGATTCTCTACAACGAACCGCGCGCGGCTATTGAAATAGGCTGTGTTGATTGTCATGGCACGATTCGTGAACGGGCGACGCTGCTGACTTCCGGGTTCGCTGCCGGGTTCGGCGTGAAAGAAGCCAAGTTCGATCAGAGCAAAGGTCGAGATCTGTCGCGAATCCGCTTTCGCGATCCTAACGGAGATCGCTTGTTTCTGTTTCAGCGGATCAGAAATGACACCAAGAAAAAGGACGAGGTGGGGAACGAAATCGCACTGAAAGCCGGCGACATAATTCAAAATTCGATGGTTGTTCCAGGACGTTGGTGGCGCGTCAAGCAGACCATTGACACAATCAATCCCAATGCTCCACACGGGGAAGATTACAGTGAGAAGTCGCGCTATGCGAAAACGATGCGCACTGACAACACGACCTGGGGGGATGTTCCGGGAGATGACAAACTGCTGGCGCATCGCGATGCAAATATGACTTGCTTTGCCTGTCACTCATCGTGGATGACCAGTTGTTTTGGTTGCCACCTCTCGATGCAAGCGAATCGAAAGATGCCGAACCGCCACAATGAAGGTGGTGATACTCGCAACTTCACCACTTATAACTATCAGGTTCTTCGGGACGATGTATTCATGCTGGGCCGCGACGGCACCGTTACGGGCAATCGCATCGCGCCGGTGCGTTCATCAAGCGCCGTTTTGGTCAGCTCGCAGAACCAAAACCGCGAATGGATCTATTCGCAACAACAGACCGTGTCCGCGGAAGGTTTTTCGGGCCAGACCTTCAATACCCACGTGCCGCACACGGTGCGCGCAACCGAAACCAAGACCTGCAGCGATTGTCACGTTTCGAAGAACAACGACAATAACGCCTGGATGGCCCAGGTGCTTTTGCTCGGGACGAACTTCGTCAACTTCATGGGGCGATATGCGTACGTCGCTTCGGACCAGTCGCTGGAAGCTGTCGTTGTTACTGAACACAGTGAGCCGCAGGCCGTACTGGGCAGCACTCTTCATAAGGTTGCTTACCCTGATAATTACCGGAAGTTTGTGAATGGTGATCGAGAGTTGCGCGAGGCTTATGAACACAAAGGTAATCCGCGTACTTTGCAGGTGCAGTTGCGCGGCGAGTACGCATACGTGGCGGCAGGTGACGGCGGCTTGCGCGTCTATGATGTAGCGCAAATCGACCAGAAAGGTTTTTCTGAACGCATGACAACGGCGCCGGTCTCACCGTTTGGGCAAAAATTCTACGTGAAGACAAAGTATGCGACTGCCGTTGCTGCTCCATCGACGCTGGCCGTCGACCCGGCACGATGGCGCCTGACAACTGATGGACAGATGGTCGATCCGGAGCACGCGCGACAGTTGCCGACAGATAAACTGGTCAATGAAGAGCAGGCTATCCATCCGCTCTATGCGTATCTCTATGTAGTGGACAAATTCGAGGGACTGATTGTAGTCAATGCCGCTACCTTGCTTGACGGCGATCCGCTGAATAACTATTTGACGCGGCAACTGGATGAGGCCAAATATCCTAACGGGGCGTTCAATCCCGAGGCTGCGCTGACCGGCGCGAATAACATCGCCATCGCAGGCACGTATGCTTACATCACCACTGATAGTGCCCTGGTAATCGTCGACATCAACGATCCGCTCAATCCGAAAATCGTTTCTAAGATTGGCGCGCCGGCGCTTAAACATCCGCGCGCAATCGCCATTCAGTTCCGATACGGCTTAATCGTTGATAACGACGGTCTGAAAGTAATCGATCTAAGTTCGCCCGACCATGCACGGTTAATTGAAACTGCCGGTGTCCGTCTGGCGGATGCGCGGGACGTTTATGTAGCGCGAACTTATGCGTACATCGCCGATGGCCAGGACGGCCTGGCGATTGTCGATGTGAAACAACCAGACAAACCCCGCCTCGATCAGATGTACAACGATGACGGCAGATTGAATGACACCCGACAAGTAAAGATCGCCATGACGAATGCGAGCTTGTTCGCCTATGTCGCTGATGGAAGACACGGTTTACGCATTTTGCAACTTACTTCACCGGAAACAATGCCGACCTATGCCGGCTTCAGCCCGCGACCCGATCCACAGCTGATCGCAACCTTCAAGACGAAAGGTGATGCGCTGGCGATTTCAAAAGGCCTCGATCGTGATCGAGCCGTGGATGAGAGCGGCAATCAAGTTGCGGTCTTCGGTCGCCGCGGCGCGCGACCCTTCAGTTTAGAAGAAATGAAACGGATGCTGCGCACGAACGAAGGGAAAGGTGATTTCTTCACCGTAAGTGACGAGCCCGTGACGAAACCTCGCAGTCTGAAAACCAGCAGCTCTTCAGCGGCTGCCGTTTTGACTGCTCTGTTACTGGGATTTGTTGCTGCGGCAACCTACAATCGTGTTCGGCGAAAAAAGATCACGACGGGTATTGCAAAATCGACCGCGCTACGGTTAGATTGACTACGGCTCAAACTCAAAGTGTCATAATGTCCGCGCATACAATGCGCGTCCCCTGAAATCGAAACTGACTGGAGGACCCAGAAGTGCCGACCGGAACGTGCCCAGAATGCGACGCCGACGTTCACGTCGATACCGACGCTGACAAAGGCGAGACTCTTGAATGCGAAGAGTGCGGAACCCAACTTGAGATCGTCGGTTTAGATCCCGTCGAACTTGACCTTGTCGAAGAAGAAAGTTACGACGAGGATGAGGACGAGGACGAATTCTGAAAAGTAGTGATGAGTTATGAGTGATGAGTAATGAGCGCGCTTGGCGCTTTGCCTCATCACTCAGTCCTCATCACTCATTACTTCTTTTGACTTTGATATCCCGGTCGGCTTTGGCGCAATGTCATTCCGTTCGGACCTTCGATTCTGATTGCGTGAAACTTGCCGTCGTTCCGCTTCTCAGCCGGCGGATAGAATCCCAGCACGTAAGCCGCCGCGACCTCTTCGGCTATCGCGCGAAACAACGGACCTAAGTCCTTTTCGTTCGCATGGATACTTCGGCCGCCGGTACGCTCAACCAGCCCGCTAACGTCGAGCGGTGTCGGCAGAGGGCTCATTCGCGCTGACGCCAACATGTGTGTGTAGGAAGGCATGGTCACGACATAGACGCTGGTGTCGGCGGCGTTAGCGCGCTCGATTACTGTGTCGGGAGAAACCACGTCGCCGACGGGAAAGCCATCTGTGATTACTACCACCGCGCGCTTCATCAATTGATGTTCTCGGGTCAATGGCGCGTGACGCACGAGCATGCGGACAGCATCGTCAACCGCGTCGTACGCGTGAGTGGACATTCCGTTAGGTTCATGTGCCAAACGCTCATATGCGCGCTCGAGTTTGTCGCGATCACCGGTGAACGACTGAATAGTTTTCACATGCATGCCGAAGGTCATCAGCGCGAACACCGCTGGATGTTCGGCCAGACGTCGCGAGAATTCGCGCATGGCATCTGTAACTCGCGCGATTTCTTCAGGCGTCATGCTGCCGGAAAGATCAAGGGCAAAGACAATCGCTACCGGCCGAGGTGCGCCTTCGATCTTCTCAACATTGAAAGAAGCAATGGGCCGCTCATGATCGTCTTCATACAGCTTAAAATCTTCCTTTTTAAGGTTGCGTACCAGACGACCCTTTGCATCGGTGACCGTCACATCAATCGGGACCAGGTCCGTATCAATTTTAATAACATCCTGCGGTTCAGGGTCCCTGGGAAGCACGCGGCGCGGCCGTTCTTTGCTGGCGGGATTGTCTTGCGCGAAAATCGCTGGGGTCATCGAGGCGAGCAGCGTAAACGCCAGAATCGACCCAAAGAATGGCTTGAAAATTTTTCGCAAACCAAAACCGGCTCGCTGGGGTTGTGACGGAAACAAACGTGCCTCGAACATATTCCTTGTGCGGGATTATACCCGCAGGACAACGCTGCGCGCCATAGCCGGCCTCAAAGCTCGTGAAGGCGCTAATGCTGGCCGGTCGCTGCATCTTCGTGATAAGTTGATCGCCATCGACGAGAATTAAATGAATCTGATCAGACTGAGCTGTTTATTCGCGCTAATATTTTTGGCTGCTTTTGCCTCTTTCGCTCAAGATAAGAACACTGGTGCGATCAGAGGCAAGGTGCGCGTCGAGAAAGGCTCGCCCGCCGGCGTTGCGGTTATTTTGCGACGAGGGGACGGCGAAGTGTCGCGGACAAGCACAGACAAAAAGGGTGACTTTCTTGTTCCCCACATCGCGCCCGGCGTGTACGGTCTTACGTTTCGGAAGCCGGGACTAGCTGTCGGTTCGATCGAAAATGTCGAAGTGAAGGCAGGCAAGACACGCAGCCTGGGTGATCGTTTGGTTCTTTCGATTGACGAAGGATCTATTGCTTTCATTCGTGGCAGCGTTTTCAATGAAGCTGGTCGCAGTGTTCCCGGAGTGCGTGTTGAGCTCGCCAGAATTTTGAGCCAGCAGTCGACACAAAAAATCGATTCACGCATCACCGGCGAAACGGGCGAGTTCGTATTCCGGCTCCCACCAGACCCGGCAAAGTATCGAGTTACCGTCAAAGCCGAAGGAGCAGAACCTGCCTCGAAGGACGTCGAAATCGAGAGCGCCGCCATATATCACGTAGCTCTGTCACTAAAGCCAATTCCTAAGTAAGTCTCAGGCTCCAGGTCTGAAGTTTCAGTTTTCAGAAAAAACGAAAATCGTATTGGACTGACGGCGGCTTTGAGCTACGATAGCCGCATCGCTTAAACCGTCTCTGCAAGCGGTCCTCGAAAGTCGAGTCTTGAGACTGGGACCTGAAATCTGTGTATGTCCGATCGCGAAGAATTTCTTACCGCAAAGCAGCTCGCCGAAATCCTTCAGGTGAGCGAGTCCACCGTGCGTCGCATGGCTCAGAAGCGACGCATTCCTTCCGTGCGTCTGACTCCGCGCATCATCCGTTTTCATCTCGACGCCGTGCGCGAAGCGCTGGACGTGCCACGCAGCTCCAGTCCGGGTCATCTGCGAACCGACGATGCCCAGCTATCGTTTGAAGATTTGCTTTCGAGTTGAAGGAACCTTCGACGTATTCTTCAGTTCGTCGTCCCTCCCCACTGGGGAGGGGATTAAGGGGTAGGGTTTGGCGACGCGCTAAACCCTCTCCCCATCCCTCTCCCAGCGGGAGAGGGAGACGCGGACTTTCGGACTCATCGACGCCGCGCCGGAAGATTGAACTCGACCCACTGGCCATTCTGTTTGACGAAAGCGCGTGGCCGTTTGACAGGAAAGCGGCGCGCGAAACTGGGATTGCTTTTCAGAAAGCGATTGATGGTCGCGTTATCGCCCGTGGCCACACGCCAGTTCCCATCTTCACGGATGAGGTACTGCTGCACGACCAGCTTTCCGTCGGCATCGAAGGGCTTGGTGATATGCGCGTACATGGTTGTATCAACTACTGCCAGGTTTCCCGCGACGCGTGGCACACCAATCTCAATCCGATTGAGTTGATATAGGTCGCGAGTATTTCGCAGGGCCGTAACAAACCGATCGCGCGAGATTCGCGTACGGGAAGATGAGGGCAGCGCATCGTAGAGCGTTTCATATTGCCCGGCTTTCAGTTGATCGAAGATGCGCTGAACGGCGGAACGCACATCGGTTTCGTCGGAAAGTTTCGCGCCCATCGCAAGCGTGGGGAAAAATTGGGTCGGGGCCGTAGAGAAGGCAACTACCAACAGAGGCAACAGCAGCAATGATTTTCTAAATCTCATCGTCGTCTTCGATAGGCGATTCATCATGTTCATCGGCGGCGATCTTTCCGCGTAGTTGTGATCGATAATTAAGGAACCAAGCCACCGCGCCCAGAGTGGCAGTAACGAAAGCCGCGGAGATATTGTTCCGCCAAAGAAAAACCGCCGCCACTATGACCAATAAACCGGCGACGATAATCCAGATGCGCGCAATCATCAGAGAGCATCACTTCACATCAATGGAGATATCCGCGTCGAGCATTGCCGGGGGATAACATTTTTCGCTGTCGCACGCCTGCACCCTAACGACAATTGGAAATGAAAAATGACTTCCCCTTGTGGGATGGCCGTATTCATTTGGTTCCACTATCGAAAGCGGTAACTTGATAGTCACATCTCCTTCATAAACGGCTAGCGGCTGTTCGGCGAAGGCGAAGATTTTCTTAACACCTACAGGATAGACAGGCTTGCCTGACGTAAGAGGATCGTTCGGGTCGAGACTATGCTGGACCTCGGTAGCGATCAAGTAAGGAAATGTTGCTGGATTAGCATTGATGTGAAAGCCTGGAGAAATTGAAAGCTTCACGACGGCATCTGCGGACGCGTTTTTAGGAAGCGAGACGGGAAAGGTAGTGAGTTTGACTACCTGGGCTGAAGACGAAATTGCTGTCGGAGTCGAAGCTGCAAGCCCACCACCGGTAGCCGTATGAATCCCGCGGCTACAACCTGCGAGCACAAAAGTCAGAAGCAGAAATTCGAACGCGAGCCAAAATGTCCTGGGTACGCGCGTACAGAACCGCGAGCGGAAGCGAGCGGGTAAAGAGGCTGACCGGTTAACCCGCTCGCTACCGCGAGCGGTTCTGTAAGTCTGTCGCCCGTTAAAGCGGGCTCGATAATCCATTTTCGTCATCTACTCAGGGTTTTCGCTCGCTACGCTCTTCCACCCTGGCTAAATTCTTTCGCCTGCTCCGCAAGCTGATTGAATGTCGTTGCCGCACTTGTCCCAGTGCCGGCGATCTCGTTGAATGCCGCTGCCACACTTGATTCAATGCCGGAGATCATTTGTTCAATCAGATGATTGAACCGTACTTATTTCAATTTGCATTCGACTTAACAACTTATTCTTCACCTGCTCCCTTCGCTTCCGGCTTCTTGATTCCGAACTTTTCCAGGCGATATTGCAAGGTGCGAAAAGTCAGGCCCAACAGCTTGGCTGCTTTCGTGATGTTGTAATCGGTTTGATCCATGGCCTGGAGAATGAGGTTCTTTTCGACCTCTTCGAAGTCGATACCTTCCGGTGGCAGCTTGAAACCGCCCGTGGTGGCGACTTGAGACTCTTGCCGAACTTCTGAAGGCAAATCCTCCGGCGTGATCATGTCGCCCTCGCAAAGCAGAATGGCGCGCTCGATCGCGGATTCGAGTTGGCGCACATTTCCCGGCCAGCCATAGTCTTGCAGCATGCGGCGTGTTGGCGGCGTCAGTCCGCGCACTAAACGCGAAGTGTTTCGCGTGTGTTTTTTCAAGAAATAATCAATCAGGACGGGAGTGTCTTCGCGACGCTCGCGCAGTGGCGGCACGTCAATCGAGAGCACATTGATGCGATAGTAAAGGTCGTCGCGAAAGCGACCATCCGCGACCATCGCGCGCAGATCCCGATTCGTAGCTGCAACTACGCGGACATCCACGGGCATTTCATGCGTCCCGCCGACGCGCCGAATCTTGCGCTCCTGCAAGGCGCGCAACAATTTCGCTTGCATGCCGACATCCAGCTCGGCGATCTCATCAAGAAACAGCGTGCCGCGGTCCGC
>Ga0137378_10000025_pt1 | contig 72637 bp, 66 predicted proteins | sample SagtaG_21_FD_104813 | JGI IMG/M metagenome (GOLD analysis project Ga0137378, IMG submission 104813) | Vadose zone soil microbial communities from Sagehorn Ranch, Mendocino, California, USA - Sage2_L_60_16 metaG | ecosystem: Environmental > Terrestrial > Soil > Vadose zone | place: USA... | reverse complement strand
TGATCGAAGTGATTTTCATTGTAACATAGCAGTGCTGTTGAGCGTTAAATGCTTTCCAAATCTCGCCCACGGCGCCAGATCCTAAACGCTCCTGCAGCTCATACTTTCCAAGACGGCGTTGATTCATACCCATAGCAGTGCACCTCGTTTCCTCTCCTGGCTGTACAGGTTTTCCTCAAGGCAGAACACCCTTCTGCAATGATTAACAATGGTACGATATATGCCAATGTGGCGGCTCATATATTTCAGGAAATGAGGGCATTCCCTGGCTCTCAAAAAGTTCAGATGCAGGCTGTCGGGGCTTGCAGATCATGGCCCGGATACACAGCGTGCTGGGATCCATCTCTGTAGTACGAGTATCCATTGCGAAACGCATGAAGCCGCTCTACAAGCCGGTTTACGGTATATAACCTTAACAATATCGTGCGGCCTGAGAAGCCACTTGAATCACCCGGTCAACTATGGCGAAAGACGATTGGCTTCTGAAGCGCGTTCAATGCCTCCATTTCGCAACGGATACTCGTACTATTGAATCGGCTTCAGCCAGAAAAACGGTTCGTATTTTGCCACTTACCTGGACAACTCAGGATTTAGGCGAACGCAGCAGTATTAAGCACCCCTCCGTCCACGTTTCTCTCTTCTTTCAGCACCATTGTCCCTTGCTGTATGGCTGGTCAGCCATTTGGCGCAGATCACCTGCACTGTCACCATCGTCGTGCCCTGGCAAATCGGTAGCCAGATCGTCCCGATCTCATTCTTTCCTCCAAGGGCGTGCTCGCTCACTGCTGCTAGGCCCTTGAAGGGTGGACAATGTCCTCGAACATGCCGTTTGAGTGACGCCTGCCTCATCTGATTGGAATGTTTCAGCCTCTATTATCTGTCTGGACTAGGTCCACTTCTCTCGGTGTTCTTGGGAGGTTCAGTACTCAAAAATCACGCTACTATCAAGGGGTATGGTAACTGTCCCTACAAAATTAATGGAATATAGCGTTACTTTATGGCTTTACTATACCTTATCAATTCCATAAGGTCAAGCACTAAATGCCTAATTCACGAATGCCTGGCAGTTGAGTTTGATATATTTGCATCGTGACCCCAGGTGGGTCGGCAGTTCCAGTAGGTGCGATTTCCCATTAGCCCTTCGGCGATTTTTACTCTGTCTGAACATCCAGTCCAATGTGTGCCCACCACAGCATCCAGACACAAATGCGTATGTCGGGAGGTATCATCGCAGCTCCAACCAGGAATGCTTGCGGAAGCGATGTGAGCTCCACCAGGTGACTACGCTACAGTGTCTACCCAATCATACCTTTTCTCATTGTTCCTCGACCTGCTGGCTGGCTATGGCTTTAAAGCGAGGCGCAGTCTTCTGGCCTACCTCATAGTGATTACGGCGTTCGCCATAGCTTACTTTATCATTGGTCACACTGTTGGTCCGGTTTTGTCGCCGCTAGGGTCGGTGGTCTTCAGCATGACCTCATTTCACGGACGGGGCTTTTTCCCTGGTGGCATCACACTCGATGATCCCTTGACTGTTGTCGCCGCTATTGAAGCCTTTGTCGGGCTGCTGATTGAAGTAACATTCATCGCAACGCTGACCCAACGGCTGTTTGGGAAGTAGTGGCTATTTGTATCTTTAAGTAGGGGGACAGTGTATGGCCAACCAAGAACATCTTGAGATACTCAAACAAGGGGCGGTGGTATGGAATCGGTGGAGGGACGAGCATGCTGATATTCGACCCGATCTCAGCGAAGCCGACCTGACTGGAATCCATCTTAGTGGAGCTTGGCTCTACCAGACTAACTTCTACGGAGCTAATCTTAGCGATACATACATTCAGTCAACCAATATGTTTGAGTCCGATTTTCGTCATGCTCTCCTTTGCCGCGCAGACCTCAACCATTCGCTCCTCGATAGAGCTAATTTGAGTAACGCCAATCTACGCGAAGCTGCTATCTACCTTGCTCATTGTGACAGTGCTATCTTCCACAGCTGCCTACAAAGGTGATTGCTCCTGCTGAAAGAGAAGCATCAAGCCAGGCAAAAGTTGTTGGATGAGCTGTTCAACAAGACTTAGCCCTGGTGGGTTTTCAAAGCACAAAAATAAGGGGCTAGGCTTTCCCCTCATGGCTGCCCCTTTGAGTGTGGTGTTGTTCTTACCCGAAGATAAGCACCGACCCTTACGGCCTCTCCATTGCAGCTCGCCGCCCAACTTCAGTATATCAAAACCCCAGCAGCCGCTTCACCCACGATAAGAGAACTCATGAGTGACAATATCCAGATTGGCTCTTGACCTCTAACCCCCTTGTGAGGTATGACTCTCTATAACAGTATTGTATGCCCTGCACGAGAACTGAAAGCGAGGCTATTCCCATGTCCATCCCGAAGTTGCAGGATATCCTACAGGCACAAAAACGAATCCGCCACTATCTGGCGCGTACTCCTCTTCATAGCTACCCTTCCATCAACGAATTAGTCGGGACAACGCTTTTCATAAAACACGAGAATTATCAACCGGTAGGGGCCTTCAAGGTGCGTGGCGGCATCAACCTTATTTCACAACTTAGCTCGGAGGAGCGCGAGCGCGGTGTGATTGCCGCCTCAACCGGCAATCATGGGCAGTCGGTGGCCTATGCCGCGCGGCTCTTCGGCGTGCAGGCCATCATCGTCGTGCCCGAAAATGCCAATCCGGGCAAGGTGGCGGCGATGGAGGGCATGGGCGCGGAAGTTATCAAACACGGCGCGACCTACGACGAATCCAAGCTGCACTGCGAGACGCTGGCGCGTGAGCACGGCTATCGCTACATCCATTCCGGCAACGAACCCTTACTCATCGCGGGCGTCGGCACCGAGGCCCTTGAGATGCTGGAAGATCAGCCCGATCTCGACATCATCTTCGTCCCCATCGGAGGGGGAAGTGGCGCGGCCGGCGTCTGCATTGCCGCCCACGCCATCAATCCGGCCATCCAGGTCATCGGCGTGCAGTCCGAGGCCGCGCCCGCCGCCTACGAAACGTGGCGGCAGCATCGCCTGGTCACGGCACCCAATCGCACCTTCGCAGAGGGCCTTGCCACCGGCGTCGCCTTTGAGTTGCCGCAGGAAATCATGCGCGAACACCTGCACGACTTCCTGCTCGTCAGCGAGGCCGAGTTGATGCAGGCCATGGTCTGGATGATCGAACGGGCACATACCCTGGCAGAGGGCGCGGGTGCGGCAGCCCTGGCCGGCGCATATAAAATGCGCGACGAACTGCGCGGCAAAAAAGTCGGCATCATCTGCTCCGGGGGAAATACCTCCCTGGAACACCTGCGCCTCGCCCTCGCCCAGCAGTCACCTTACGCACAGCACGAAAAATCATGAACGACGATGCGCGTTTCAGTTTCACTACTGTCAAGAGAAAAACGAAACCGAATAGGTGTACAATCCTGTAAACACGAAAACTACCAACCTGTCGGGGCTTTTAAAGTGCGTGGCGGCATCAACCTGATCTCCCAGCTCAGCCCTGATGAGCGAGCGCGTGGTGTAATTGCCGTTTCAACAGGAAACCATGGCCAGTCTGTTGCTTATGCTGCGCGATTATTTGGGGTGAAGGCGCGCATCGTGGTTCCAGAGGGTGCGAATCCTGGCAAAGTGGCTGCTATGCAAGCAATGGGAGCAGAGGTTATTTTCCATGGTGCGATCTATGATGACGCGCAACTGCACTGCGAAGCATTGGTGCGCGAACATGGCTACCGTTATATCCATTCGGGCAACGAGCCCCTGCTTATCGCGGGAGTCGCGACGGAGACATTAGAGATGTTGGAGGATGAACCCGCGCTGGAGGTGATCATCGTTCCAATTGGCGGAGGTAGCGGCGCATCCGGTACCTGCATCGTCACTCGTACTCTCAATCCTTCTATTCGAGTGATTGGCGTTCAGGCGGAGGCTTCGCGCGCGGCCTACGAGTCATGGCAGCAGGGTCGATTAATAGAAACGACGAACCGCACAATGGCCGAAGGGCTGGCAACGGGTCGAGCCTTTGAATTGCCCCAGGAGATCATGCGGCAAATGCTCCACGAGTTCATGCTCCTGACGACTCCCCCGGCTGAAGCGCGGGGGGTTCTGAGCGGCGCTTCCACGCTTCCACTTTCCCTCTGCTGGAGAGAAAAAGCAGCTCTGGTGTGGCTTCGCTCGGACTTTCGGGCAGACGCGCTCCGGCACGGGGGATGCCCATGCTTCGGGGCATGACCTGCCCCTCTTTCGCGCGTTCTTTCGCTCGCTCGTGTGCTGCCACCAGGCGCGCCTCCGCACCTTCCCAGGGAACGACATACTGGGCACACGAGGGGATGAAGTCTCTTGCTGGATCGAGATAGGCCGCCAGAAACGCCGAGTACAGATCGCGCTGCACCGGCCCGATGCCACATGGGCACTGGTGCCAGCGCTGCCACAGCGGCTTGGTGACGAACGCTCCACAGCCGTGGCAATATTGGGAGAGTTTGGTCGTGCGTGTGGGAACCTCGTGCAGGGTGCCGCCCGTGCTTACAACGGTGCGTCTCAAATGGTCGATGAGCATCCCTGGGGCACAACGTCCCATGCTGCTGCCATAGCGTTTCTGCCAGCCTCGGTAGGAAATCTTCTCGCTGATGATGGTGTGGCCCACGGCCACGATCTGATGGGCGAGCTGCCCATGCAGGCTCTTCCTGTGAGCTGCCAGCTTGCGTTCTTTGGTCGCGAGGCTTCGCAGGCTCGCCTGATAGCCACGGCTCTGCTTCCATCTGGGAGCGCCTTTCTTGCGCTTCTTGGGCCGGCCCTTTTCGTCGTAGTGCTCGGGATTGGCGGCGCGCCTTTGCCGCTCCATCTTGCGCTGCAGCCGGCGGATGGCTCGTGCATCGGGACGCAGCTCGGCACACAGCGGCTCCAGGCGGGCCTGTGCCTGCCGTGGCACGATGGCGATGCTTGAGGGACCCAGGTCCAGACCGATGGTGTCGCTCCCGACTGCGTGCTTGGGCTTGTGATGGGGCGTGCCTTCGAGCACCAGTTGCACGCAGTAGCGCTCCCCCTGCCGGTCGGCGCCCTGGGCGCGTGGGCTGGAGGCGTGGCGCCGCACCAGGCGGGCGTACTTGATCTCGTGCGCCAGGCCGTGGGCGACCACCGGGTCGTCCCAGTCGATCAGCGCCGCAAGCTGGTCGTCGTGCCACAGCAGGTAGCCCTGCGGGCGTCCTGCGGCCCCAGGCTGCAGCACAAAGCGCATGCCCGTATCGTTGCGCTTGTTCTCGATGCTAGAGAGTCCGCGGTTCTTGCTCTTAAAGCGCACGCGGCGGGCCTTGCCCAGGCACACCCGGTTGAGGGCGCGGTAGGCGCGGCTGGCAAGCGTTTGGGCCAGCACGGCATCCAGGTGCTCGGCCAGCCACGCGACGCGCAGCTTCCGTGCGAGCTCGTGAAAAGCATACTCGGAAAAGCCGTAGCGCTCCCGCAGCGCCGAGAAGGCGGCTTTCCGCTCCTGCTTGCGCGCCCGAGGGATGGCGCGGGCCGCCTGCCAGGCTGGGTCAGCTCGCATGCGCCGCAGCCGGCGCTGCCCTGCGGAGAGCACGGCGTTGTAGAACTGCCGCCCCACTTCCAGGTGCGCGCCAAGGCGTGCGGCCTGCCCGGCATCGGCGAGAAGGGGCAGTTCGAGCAGAAAGGTCGGCGTCTTCGTTCTGGAGGGCTTGCGCTCCTCAGCGTGTTTTTTCCCCATCAGCCTCGCTCGGTGCTCCAACTAGAACATCTCTTCCAATTCTAGCAGCTCGGCTCCCCACTGTCAAGCAGTCTCATGCGTCGTGCGCTCCCCTCGCCTCCCCCACACAAGGAACGGCGCTTCATCCCCCGGATCAATCACGGGGGCTTTCGCGCTCGGTTTGCTGTAAGTGAAGAGGAGATTATGCAAGCGATGGTCTGGCTGCTTGAGCGAGCCCATACACTGGCCGAAGGCGCGGGAGCAGCCTCTCTGGCGGCAGCCTATCGCTTGCGCAATGAGTTACAAGGGAAGAAAGTAGGTATTGTCTGTTCCGGCGGAAATGCTTCGCTTGAGCAGTTGAAGAAGGTATTGGCGTTTGCCGGAGGATAACACCAGCAAAAATCAAAACAGGTGGCAAGCTGCCACCTGTTTTGATTTTTGCTGGTATAAATCTTAACCCACGCTACCGGACATCTCGAGCTGGATCAGTCGGTTCAACTCGACTGCGTACTCCATGGGCAGTTCTTTGGTGATCGGCTCAATGAAACCATTGACGATCAAGGAATAGGCCTCGGACTCGTCCAGGCCACGGCTCATCAGGTAGAAGAGCTGGTCCTCACCGACTTTGGAGACAGTGGCTTCATGACCGATCTCGGTCTGGTTTTCCTCGACGCGGATCGTCGGATAGGTATCCGTGCGGGCATTCTCATCGAGCAAGAGCGCGTCACAGCGCACGTTAGACTTGGTGTGATGCGCACCGGTGTTGACGCGGACAAGGCCACGATACGAAGCGCGACCTGTGCCCTTCGAGACCGACTTCGACAGAATCTGCGAGGTCGTGTGCGGGGCAAGGTGCGTCACCTTCGCGCCAGCGTCCTGGTGCATGCCATCACTGGCGAATGCCACCGACAGAATATCACCGCGAGCGCCTGGCTCCATCAACAACACTGCCGGATACTTCATGGTGACCTTTGAGCCAAGGTTACCATCGACCCATTCCATGGTCGCATCTCTGTAGGCAGCGGCACGCTTCGTCACCAGGTTGTACACGTTCTTTGACCAGTTCTGGATGGTCGTGTAGCGTACACGCGCACCCTCTTGCACTTTGATCTCGACTACGGCGCTGTGGAGGCTATCGCTCGAATAGTTTGGCGCCGTACAACCCTCGACATAGTGCACGTAGGAACCAGGAGCAGCGATAATCAACGTGCGCTCGAACTGACCCATGTTCTGTGCGTTAATGCGGAAGTAAGCCTGTAAGGGAATCTCTACCCGCACACCTTCTGGAACGTAGACAAAGCTGCCACCACTCCAGACAGCGCTGTTCAATGCTGCAAACTTGTTGTCTGTGTAGGGGATGACCGTACCAAAGTGTTCTTTGATAATATCTGGGTACAGTCGCAGAGCCGTATCCATATCGGTGAAGATAACACCGAGCTTCTCCAGGTCTTCGCGCACTTTGTGGTAAACTGCTTCACTCTCGTACTGCGCAGTCACGCCGGCAAGAAACTTGCGCTCAGCCTCCGGAATGCCCAGCCGATCAAACGTATCCTTAATCTCAGATGGCACCTCTTCCCAGGTTTTGCCCTGTTCCTGTACTGGCTTGATATAGTAATAGATATTATCGAAGTCAATACCCGACAGGTCAGCACCCCACGTTGGCATCGGGCGTTTCACGAAGTGCTCAAGGCTCTTGATGCGGAAATCCCGCATCCACCTGGGCTCGCCCTTCATTTCGGAGATTTTCTCAACAATCTCGCGGTTCAGTCCCCTTCCGGACTTGAATGCATAGTTTTCGGCTACATGGAATCCACCAACATAGCTTTCCTGTTCTACTGGGTTTGCCTGACTCATTCGATTCACTCCATCTGCTGGCTGTTATCTCGTAATATACATACTACAGAAAGCGGCTGCTCTCCGATAATCCTTACTTATCCACTCGGATTTACTGCTATTATATGTCGTTTGCCCCTGCTTGTCAAGTGAAATACGATGGTTGGCTGGCAGAGCGGGCAGCGCATCTGCAGGCGTGAGACTCGCTCTACCAGCCAATCATGGTCGTGTTTTGTGTTTGACATAGCACAATCTATCTTTTATGATAGCAACGGAATTCAGGAATGCTATCCCTTTCGTCATGTCATGCAATTGCGCCCATAGCTCAGTGGATAGAGCAAGAACCCTCTAAATTTCACGTTTCCCTCAACTTGACGCGCTTGCTATGACTTGCTATTATGAGTGATGATATTTGGAGAGTTTTCGTTCTCCAAATAAGACTGCGCCCGTAGCTCAGTGGATAGAGCATCTGACTTCTAATCTGAAGGCCGTGGGTTCGAATCCCGCCGGGCGCGCTAAAATTCATAATCTTTCGCCCAATTGACGTTCTTCTCCTGGTTATTCCTCGAAGGTTTGAGCCGTATGGTCATCTCAGACCCCCTTCCCGTACCTGCTACAGCTACCATATATACCTTTCCTGTATCGGGCGAATAGACCCCGAACCACTCTGCTATTCCGTGATAACCATGCTTCTTTGTTCCCCAATGTGTTGCCGATGCTGTATTGAAAGTCAGGCAGTCACCGTTCTTGGAAAGCCATGCTACCTTACATTGAACACGGACGACTTCGAGTGTTTTGAACCTGAAGAAACCGAAGTGATTTTCTTCTTTTTCTATTAGATATGCCAAATCATAGCCAAGAGAGCTGTTCCAGGGGAGCAATACTTCAAAACCAAGCTGGACAAGTCGATTCAGAATTGCCGTTTGCCCTACCATGCCGAGGTCCTGTGTTCTTCCCATTGAATTATCCTCTCCTTTAGGTGCCTGTCTGACAACTAAGCGCGCATTTGGTATGCGCTTCTCAACAAGATTGGCATCGCACCAAAGGTATCCAGGCATCTTGTCTGGATACCTTTACCTTGCTATCCTCTGCTAAGTATCCCGATGTGGAATAGTCTTACCGCACATTGCGCCCGGACAAAGACCTACATACCAATAAAGCAGATCATTTTGAGTACCATCGAACACTCCATCGCTGACCAGAAGCTTGATAGTCTCTATCAAATACTCTTCCGTGATGGGTACCTGTGGTTCCCCATGCAGTAACCAGTTACGGCCTGAACGATAACCTTCACAGTCCATTGATTGTTCAAGCCGATCAATGGACACGGAACATCGGTAATTTACCTGACTTCGATTGACATTGCCATGTATTCCTGTATAGATCAAGGTAAAACAAGATAATACTATATGAAGCAATTATAGCCAAATCATAACAGTAAAGTCAAGTTATCTCTTGCTATTCAAAGGATATGCAATCTGCGTTGACCTCATACTAGTAGGCGTGTTAAAATATGGCAAAAGTCGTTTAGGAGTAATTATCATGCCGGATAAGATGCTTTCTGTTGAAGAAGTTGCTACTGAACTTGGGGTTAATCCTGAAACGGTGCGTGTGTGGATACGCGCAGGGGAACTTGTGGCCCTCAGTATAGGCAAAGGCTATCGTATCTCGCGTGCTGATCTTGACGACTTCATCAGGCGGAGACGTACCGACTACAAAAAGCGGCGTGACGAAAATGAAGAGTCATAAAATGAAAGCTGCGTCGTTAGTTTGCTAGGTCGGGAGTTCGACTCTCACTTCCATCACGCAATTAGCGGAAAATGCATCAAAATTTGCTTTTGGACAGAAGGTTACAAGTCTGATGCATATGATCGAAAAAGTTAATAAACAGATACAAAACACTCAAAATTCAGATCATGAAAGTGTACAAAATTAAACCGACCTCATGAAGCAGACTAAAAAAGCCTTTCGCTGGTTCGAACCCTGCTGGGCGCGCTTTATAAACCCGGGTGTATCCCGGGTTCTTTGTTATTGATATAAAGATGTGATACCTTTTCGTCAAAAAACTACCGACAGGCCAACCGTGACGCGGAGGACTTTAGCTCAGCTGTCCTGGTGGGGGAACAACGCCTAGCTGCTGGAGCGCATTGAGCCGATCAGCCAGACCCCAGTGTTCCACCATCTTGCCATTAGTGATACGGAAGATGTTGATCGCCATCACCGTGATTGGCCTGCCTCTAGGATGGATACTCCCGAAAGCACCCTGATGCGTGCCACGAAAGCTAACGCGGGCTATCACCTTATCACCATCAGCCAGGAGATCCTCCACTGTGGCTTTCGCATCAGGGAAAGCGTTGAGGTGCAGACCGAGGAACTGGCTCGGTCCTTGGGGCAAGCCCGCCGGGACGGTGTGATTGACCGCATTGGGGGAGACGAACTGGTCCAGCGCGGCCAGGTTCTTCTGATTAATGACCTCATCATAAAATCGCTGAACAAGAGCCTTGTTGTCATCTGTTGTCATCGGGTATCCTCTCTTCTGTGCATCCATGGACAGGTGATCTTGATTCCTCCATCTGCATGAGAAGGTGGAAGTTCTTCTGTAGATCAGTATATCACAGGCATACCTACAAGATGCGACGATTTTTTCACGATCGCGCTTTGCCGTTGTCAAACCCCCTACCGCAAGTTATGATAGCACGAAGAGTTATATCAAGAACTATTAGGAGAAGTTTCGTATGTCAACAACTGATTCAGGAGCAGCGGCGAAAACGCTGCGCGTTGCCATCATCGGCTATGGACTGGCTGGTTCCGTCTTCCATGCCCCTCTAGTTTCGGCGGTAGCAGGCATGGAGGTGGCAGCTATTGTTACCAGTAATCCCAGGCGTCAGGAGCACGCCCAGCGCGATTTCCCCGATGCCCGGGTACTCTCGACGGTTGACGAACTGTGGCGTCACCCGTCGCGCTACGATCTCGTTGTGGTAGCGGCCCCCAATCGCAGCCACGTGCCTCTTGGCATAGCTGCGATGAACGCCGGGCTTCCCGTCGTGATCGACAAACCCATGGCCGCCAGCGTCGCCGACGCGGAGAAGCTGATAGAGACCAGTCAAAGTACGGGGCAGTTGCTCACGGTCTTCCAGAACAGGCGCTGGGACAATGACTTTCTAACGGTACGCCAATTGATTGCCGCCGATCTACTTGGGCCTATTACACGTTTCGAGTCGCGCTACGAACGCTACCGCGCTGTTCTGCGTACCCATGCATGGCGAGAATACCCAGCTCCCGAAGAGGCCGGTGGGCTGCTCTATGACCTCGGCAGTCACCTGATTGACCAGGCCATTCAACTCTTCGGGCAACCGGTGCGCGTTTATGCAGAACTGGAGAAGCGCCGGCCGGGTGCCCAGGTGGACGACGATACGTTTGTAGCCTTGCAGTTTGCTACTGGCGTACACGCGCATCTCTGGATGAGTGTGGTTGCTCGTATTCAGGGGCCGCGCGTACGGCTTCATGGGCTGCGTGGCACCTACGAAAAGTGGGGGCTGGACCCGCAGGAGCACGCCCTGACTACGGGTATGCGACCAGGCGATACCGGTTGGGGTCTTGAGCCACTGGAACGCTGGGGGCGTATGCTCACAGATGTCAGTGGCATACGCATTGATACTCCCATCGAGACGCTGCCAGGCGCTTATGAAGAGTTCTATATATTGCTGCGTGACGCGCTGCTGAGTGGGGGCCGACCACCCGTTGACCCGGCGGGGGTACTGACCACGCTGCGGGTGATAGAAGCCGCCCAGCAGAGCGCTCACAGCGGGACAACGGAATCATTGTAGCTGCTGGAGCGCTACGCAACAATTGCGATAGATTATGGAGCAATTATGAACTTTACAAACAACATTTTGCTTGGGTAGACAACATAATTCGGTCTGAGCCTGGTGAAACAAAACTTCATCCATTCCTCTCTTATTAATGACCTACCTCTGACGGTAGGACTAATAATGGAGGTTACATGCATTCTAAAACATTCTCTAAAGCTATCATGCTTCTCGTAGTCGTCGTTCCCTTTCTTGCTACTGTGCTCGCTATATACTTGCTCTGGGCGCGGGCCGTCAACTGGCCTGATCTCGCGTTGCTGGCTACACTGTACTCTCTCATCGCCCTTGGTGTGACTATTGGTTATCATCGGATGTTGACTCACCGGAGTTTCCGCCCTCATCCTGTCGTGAAGCTGGTCTTGCTCGTTCTAGGCTCCATGTCTTTGGAAGGATCGGCACTTTCATGGGCGGCAACGCATATCAAGCATCATGCTCATTCTGATCGTGAAGGGGACCCGCATAGCCCCATCGAAGGTTTTTTTCATGCTCATATGGGCTGGATGTTCAGAGACTCGATGGCTGATCCCAATGTGTATTGTCGCAATCTTGTCAAAGATCCGATCGTTGTCTTTGTCAGCCGCACATTTTTGCTGTGGGTGGCATTGTCACTGGTTATCCCGTTCTTGATTGGTGGCTGGACAGGTCTCCTGTGGGGCGGACTTGTGCGCATCTTCCTCACACACCATGTTACCTGGAGCGTCAATTCTGTATGTCATACTTTTGGGAAGCGTGAGTTCGAGACAAACGACCGGAGCCACAATGAATGGCTTGTTGGCCTGCTCGGTTTTGGTGAAGGCTGGCATAACAATCACCATGCTTTCCCGCGTTCAGCATTCCACGGGCTGCACTGGTGGCAGTTCGATCTCTCCGGCTATGTCATCTGGACGCTCGAACGACTCGGTCTTGTGCGTGAGGTCTATCGTGTCTCGCCCGTCTCGCTCGCACACCGATCTACTCATAAACAGAAAAGTGCTGTGACAGTTCCTGCAACGCCGGTACCCGCGGAAGAAGTGGAAAATTCCCAGGTCGACGAAGTACTGATATAGCGTCAGCAAGAAAAAGTCCATTTTTACCAGCGAACGCTGGAAGAATACTGGATGCGGCCCTGACAGCAGGATTTCAGTTACAGTGCCTGGTGGATGTGCCAACCCCGGAGCAGTTCTTTCATAATATGAATGACAAACTTATACTCAGGGGTATCAATTCCCGTACTTTATCAAACCGCGCTGTAAAACCCCTGGCTTGAGCCACGGGAATAGAAGGCGCGTTCCTTGTTTGGGGCTTGGGCACAGGGGTCTAGCCCCTTGACATGTAGCTAAATTAGTGTTAAAACAACTGCATGAAAGACGACATAAAAACGCTTACCGTTCGGTTTCCTGCTCATCTGTTGGAACAGATACGAGAGGTAGCAAAACAGAACAATCGCTCTCTCAATGGAGAGATCTTGACCGCGATAGAAGAGCATATCAAGAAGCAGAAGAAAGGCAAATAGGCAGTGAGTAAGACCAAGCGGGCGTACAAGTATCGGTTCTATCCGACCGATGAACAGAAGCGTCTCCTTGCGCAAACGTTCGGGTGCTGCCGCTTCGTCTATAATTGGGGACTCCACATGCGTTCCACTGCCTACAAAGGCGGGGTGAAGCTTTCCTACAACGATCTTGCTGCTCTGCTGCCTGACCTCAAGAAACAATATCCTTGGCTCGCAGATGTCTCTAGCGTGCCTCTTCAGCAGTCGCTCAGGCACCTGGACAAAGGTTTCAAGAACTTCTTTGAGAGACGTGCCAAATACCCCACGTTCAAGAAAAAGCAACATGCGCAATCGGCTACCTACGCCGCTAACGCTTTGAAGTGGAATGGGGCCACACTGACTCTGGCAAAAATGGATGCTCCCTTGAATATCCACTGGCATAGACCTCTCCCCAAGAATGCTCAACCCAGTTCGGTCACCATCACCAAGGATTGTGCCAACCGCTATTTTGTCTCGATCCTGGTAGAGGAGGATATGAAGCCCTTGCCGGTGGTCAACAAAATGGTTGGTCTCGATCTTGGCATTAAGTCGATGGTTGCTCTTTCCACGGGTGAAAGTGTCGGCAATCCCCGCTATTTTGCTAAGGATGAGAAGAGGCTGGCAAAAGCCCAACGTCGGCATGCCAAGAAAAAGAAGGGATCGAAGAACCGGAACAAAGCCCGTCTCAAAATTGCCCGTGTTCATGCTCGTATCCAGGATCGGAGACGAGATTACCAGCATAAGCTCTCTACGCGCATTGTTCACGAAAACCAAGTGATTTGCATCGAGAGCCTGGCTGTTAAGAATATGGTCAAAAATCACAAGCTTGCTAAAGCCATCTCTGATGTAGGATGGTCCGAATTGATCAGGCAACTGGAATACAAATCCAAGTGGTACGGACGAACCTTGATCAAAATCGACCGCTGGTATCCGTCTTCTAAGACCTGTCATGGGTGCAAGCATGTTGTAGACGCCTTAACGCTGGACATACGTGAATGGGTCTGTCCTGCATGTGGCGTGGTTCACGATCGTGACACCAACGCCGCTCGGAACATTCTGGCCGAGGGACTCTCGGCGTCTGCCTGTGGAGGGAGTGGAAGACCTGTTCGGGCGAAAGCTCGTCAGGCGACTCCCATTGAAGCAGGAAACGCTCATTCGTGAGGATGAGAAGCCCCTGGCTTTAGCCATGGGGAGACGTCACGATTCTCAGTTTTGTGAAGAGATCATAGCGTGGTGGCTGCGGCAGTTGGCACGCAACTCGGAAAAATCATGTGATACCTTGCTGTTAAGAGCAGCATGGTATAGACTGCACAAAGAGGGTTCACTTAGCGAACTGTTCGTTGGCTGATAGTGGATAAACTCACGTGTTTGTTGAACGTGGCATTCACTTTGAATAGAAAGAGAGGGAAGAGCAGATGGCGCTGATCTCACCAGAAGATCGACAAACCCTGCAAACACTCTTCGAGCAGGAACTGCAGGATGATGTGAACATCATTTACTTTACCCAGCGCGAGTCCGTGTTAATCGTTCCAGGCCAGGAATGCACCTATTGCAAGGAGACCCGCGAATTGCTCGAGGAAGTGACGAATATCTCGGACAAACTACACCTGACCGTCAAGGATTTCGTTCGCGATGAGCAAGAAGCACAGAACCTCGGCATTACGCACATACCTGCGTTCATCCTCCAGGGACACACGAAAGGCTCTGTGCGCTACTTCGGTATCCCGGCAGGCTACGAATTCTCCACGCTGATTGAAGACCTCATCGATGTCTCCAAAGGGACCACCAATCTGAGCGACAAAACCCGCGAAGCCCTGGCAACCGTCGATCAGGATATCCACATTCAGGTATTCGTCACCCCTACCTGACCCTATTGTCCGCGTGCGGCCAGGTTGGCCCACAAGCTGGCAATCGAAAACGAACATATCACCGCCGATGTGGTCGAAGTCTCCGAATTCGTTGACATGTTGCAACGTTACCAGGTGCAGGGTGTACCAAAAACCGTGGTGAACGACCGTATTGAAATGGTCGGTGCCTATCCAGAGCCTCGTTTCATGCAGGAAGTCCTCAAAGCAGTAGAGCCGAAGAAAGAGGCATAAAGAACGAACGAGAAGGAGATGCACATGGACAAGGCGACCTTCATTGAAGGTCTACGTAATGAACGTGCCGGGTGGGAAGCGCTGCTTGCCCAGGTCGGCAAGGAACGGATGCTCGAGCCAGGGGCAGCGGGTGCGTGGTCGGTCAAAGATATCATCGCCCATATCATGTGGGGCGAGCGGGAGATGATCGGAGTTTGCAAGCAACACGCCCTCGTCGGCTCAGAACTCTGGAACTTGCCTGAAGACGAACGCAACGCGGTGATCGTTGCAGAGCAACGAGACCGTCCTTTAGATGAAGTCCTTCACGAAGAAGAGCAGGTGTATGCTCAGTTGCTTGAAGCAATACAGGCACTCTCTGACGAGGATTTCAACGACTCCCATCACTTTCGTTACATGCCCGAAGAGTGGACTCCGTGGCAGATCATTGCTGGCTGTTCGTTTAGGCACTATCGTGATCATATGCCATCGATACGTGCCTGGCTCCAGCAAAAGGTCTGATGAACTTCAGTTCAAGTGTTAGAAGGTGAGTGTATCGAATGGGCACTTCGGGTTTTTGTCTCGAAGTGCCCTTTCGATATGCTGCCTTTGCCCCTGGCCAAAGTGTGCTGGTGACAATTACCGTGCCATTCAATGATTGTACGCCTGGTTTATTCTTCTTCCGCGGGCCCAATCAATACACATACGATCACATGGGCACGCTAAATTGTCAGCAATCATGTGTTTGACACGCTGAAGCAACAACGTGGTGCATCGCCCTTTTCACACTGTTCCTGGACCGGTACCCCTACCAGCTCTGTAATCAAGGTCTCTGCCAGGCGGCAAACTTCAGGATGACCAGGTACGGCAGCCGCAAGTGGGCAGCTATATCCACGGATACGATAAGTATGTTCATCAGACGTTTCTAGTTCTGTCATACCACCCAGATCATTGAGAACCTCGACGGCCCCAACGAGACGTGTACGCAGGTCACCTGGTGGGATATTCCACTTCGTCGCTATATTGCGCCCTACCTTGCGCAACACTATTTCCATCTCCCCAGGGCTCATTTGCTCGGATAGAACATCTAATAGCTGGTGAAGGACGGGGCCATACGCTTTCGGAAAAAGATACTCGGCTTCTGGCGTTAGATCGTAAACGTAGGATGGTTTACCACTACCGCGGCGCACACCTCGCTGCTGCACAATGCCATCTCGTTCAAGCGTTGCAAGATGTGCACGCACCGCGTTATCCGTGAGGGCAAGTTCCTGGGCTAATTCTTCTACTGTGTGATTGTTGCGCCGGAGCAGCGTCACAATTCTTCCCCGTGTACTTTCTAAAAAACGTTGGTTCAAGTTCGATAGTGGCATTCATCTCCTCCATTTCTGCTTCTCAGTGTAATCCATGCACAAGTAATTTGTCAAGCAAGTCAAGCAAATCATTGACTTTTGTCTTTCTCTGTCGAGTGTCCATAGCATAGGTCGCGTTTCTGCATGAGTGATGGGCGAGTGCTCACCGAACCAGCAACGGCGAAACAACCTTGTTATGACGTACGTGTACGCAATGGCCAGGTTGAGGTCAAGCGTATCGGAGATCATTGACCGCAAAACGCTCCGCTGTAAAGGGCGCAAGCAATGCCAGCACATTTCCTGTCACCACCAGTTCGGCAATACTTTTGCCAGTAATTGCGCTGAGCGCGACGCCGATGCTGCCGTGACCAACGGCCAATGTGACGTTCTGCCAGCGCGAAGCTTTGCCGAGGATGGGCAGGTTGTCGGGCGTTTTGGGGCGCAGCCCTGCCCACATTTGATCTATAGCAGCCCCTGCCAGGCCCGGCAACAGTCGTATCGCCGTCGCGAGCAGCCAGGCTATGCCGCCAGCAGTGAGATGTTTTTCAAAGCCGGCATCCTCCCTGGTGGCACCTACCACAATCGTCCCGTCATTTTTCGGAGCAAGGTAGATGGCCTCTCCAAAGATAATATGCTTAAGCGCGAGTGGAGCAGCAGGTTGCTTGAGGGCCAGCATTTGACCGCGCTGCGGTATAACAGGTAGCGCAATGTCGAGCAGGCTCTCCATGTCACAAGTCCAGGCTCCGGTAGCCACAATGACATGCTTACAATCTATCGCTGCCCCCTGGGACAGCCGTATTTTCGTAATGTTGTTTGTGTGGGAAACGGCACCAATGACTTGATGATGAGGGTAGAGTTCCGCCCCAAGGTTTACCGCAGCTCTTGCAAATGCTTTGACGACCTGAGGGGCGCTGATCTGGGATTCTTCGGGTGCAAAGATTGCGGTAGTGATATCGGGAGCTAACAGCGGTTCGCGCCACCTCGCCTCGTCACCCGTCAGCCACTGCATCTCTAGCCCCAGGGGCTGCCACGCTTGCATGCGCTTACGCAGGTTGGCTACATTTTTGGGGTTGCGCACAACACGCAGCGACCCGCTGCACTCATATGCCAGGTGAATGCCGCTGGCCTCCTCTAGCTCTGGAACCAGCGCGGGGAACATAGACCAGCTCGCCAACAGGAGGTCAGCCAGAGGACCAGGCCCGGAGAGCGAGCCCAGGGGCGCCAGCAGACCCGCGGCAGCGCTCGATGCCTCTGCGCCGATTTCGCCGGTGTCTACGACCGTGACCGCTACGCCCAATTTGCGCAGGCTATAGGCTATGGAGCAGCCGATGACACCTCCACCTATTATGAGGACGTCGGTTGTGGATTGCATCCTGTCTCACCTTATATGTTTTTTCGCTCAAGAAGAGTCTACGCTATCCTGCGATCAATAGCAATTACGCGCGAAAAAGAGCCTCGAGAGTAACCAGTGGAGAGCGTGGTTTGAACAGGACGACTCAAACCAAAAACGCCAGCATGATAGGTGCGCCTATAAGAAAAATGGTGAAAAGCGAAGCGTACCACGTCGGGCCTAACCATGCAAAATTTACAGGATACGAAGCGTGAAAGCCCCGCGGTTTGTATCCCGGTGATGAAACGCATCCTTTCTGATCCGCACTGCCTCTGTGGGTAACCTTGACACCTTTCTCTGGTCCTGCTATACTGCTCGCGAGCAGTAGAAAGCATGTTCTATGGAGGCTGAGCATGAGACATAAGCCAGCACCCTCGTTTATCCTCGCCCTGCCCTTGCAGGTGAACTCCCAGCAGGCGGCCCACCTGCATGCCCACTACGAATGCGCCCGTCAGCTCTACAATGCCCTGCTTGCTGAGGCGATGAAACGCCTCACGCGCATGAAAGCCGACCCGGCGTGGCAGGCTACCCGTGCCCTCCCCCGATCCCAGAGGAAGGCACGAAGCACAGCGTTTGCACACCTACGCACGCACTACGCTTTTTCCGAATACGGCTTGCACGAGGCGGCCAAGCGCTTGCGCACTGGTTGGATCGCTGAGCACATCGACAGCCTGATGGCGCAGAAGCTCGCGAGCCGGGCCTACCAGGCAGCCAATCGGGTGTGTGTGGGTCAGGCCCGACGTGTGCGCTTTCGCAGCAAAGGTCGAGGGTTGGACTCCGTCGAGGGCAAGACCAACACCTCGGGCCTGCGTTTCCACTTGCAAGCGCGAGAAGAGGGGAACCAGGGCTGGCTCAGCTGGAACGGCGACCAGATCCCGGCCCTGATCGAGTGGGGAGATGAAGTGGTCCACCACGGACTCCAGCAGCGCATCAAGTATGTGCGCCTGATCCGCCACCAAGCGTCTTCTCCTCAGGCACAGGGAGCCGACTGCCGTGGCTTTGTGTACTCGGTGCAGCTCATTCTTGAAGGTCATCCTTTGCAAAAACCCAAGAACCTGCCTGGTAAGGGAACGGTTGGACTCGACCTGGGACCATCCACGGTTGCCATTGTCTCTGAGGAGGGCTCAGCGCGGTTGCTCCTCCTTGCCGAGGAACTGGCTCCCGACGCGCGCAAGCGCCGCCGGCTGCAACGACATCTCGAGCGGCAACGCCGTGCCAACAATCAAGAGCATTACGATGAAAAAGGCCGCATCCGCAAACGAAGCAAAGGTCAGGGTCGATGCGTGTGGCGGGAAAGTCAGGGCTATCAGCGGACCCGCAGGCGCCTGGCGACGACGGAGCGCCGACTCGCCGCGCATCGCCGCAGCCTGCATGGCAAACTGGCCAATGAGATCCTGCGGCTCGGTGATGATCTACGCATCGAAAAGGTCAGTTACAAGAGCTGGCAGCGCTGCTTTGGCAGAAGTGTAGGGCTGCGTGCCCCTGGGCGCTTTGTAGACGCCATCAGGTGCGTGGTTGCAAGAACTCGCACCGCCCAGCTGCATGAAATCCCCACTTATCAAACCAAACTCTCCCAGTATTGCCATGCCTGCGGGACGTACAGCAGGAAAAAGCTGTCGCAGCGCTTTCACTGCTGCCCCCACTGCGGGCTCGGCCACGAGACGTTCATCCAGCGCGATCTGTACTCGGCGTGGCTGGCGAGCGTGCTCGATCCCATCAGACTCACCTTCCCTTCCAGGGGCCAGTTGGACATTCACTGGCAAAGCATGGAGGCGTGCTTGTCGGCCGCCCTGGAAGAGACCCAACAACATGCGAGTGCGCAGGGCATCCTGCGCCGCTTCGGTATCCCCGGAGTCAGAGCGTGTCGGCCCGCAGTCTTGGCTGCTCAGCACCAGAGCCGGTGATCGTTCCCCGATCCTCGGAAGCGTGTTGACCTCAGCAAGAACCCCTCGCGTTTCAACCGAGGGGGTCTCAGATGCACGCTATAGCCAAAATTCAATAATGATAGCAGCGCCAATATGGATCCAATGATGAAGGCACTCACATACGTTAATCCAAGTGCTTCAAATGAATTTTTTATGCTTCGAATTCCTCTACCGAGAAAATGCCCAATAACACCCATGGTAATACCAGGAACGATGAGGAGGAGAAAAGCGCGCACATAGTTCTCCAAACTGGAGTTGGTAGATGGCAATCCAGGAAATGAAACTGCACCGAGAAAAGAGAAAAACAGGAGCGCTAGAAGGACAATTAAGATATTTATCAGTACCCTTGCCATAACAATGCTCCTTACGGATAAACATATCCATGTGAATTACTCTCCTGTTTTAGACACGTATACAGTAGGGTTGAAAGTTACATTTCCCCGCAAAGTGAGGATAAATTGTCGGTTTTCTCACAGGTCTCTATCTAAAACGATCAGCATCCTTAACCCAAATGGGTGATTACACAACGTAAAGGCTGCTTGATTCGTGTAGATGATGGAGACTCTATTATCTCCTTTTTATAACAAAACATGTATTTTTTATTTATAACACAGCAATATTGTAGAAGCTTAGAATTACCTTAGAGGTTGTGTCTTTGACTATGCTTTTACTACTGCTGACTTGCATTATTACGGAGTTTTTAGTTACTTTATAAGCGGTAAAGGCACAATAATAAATGTAACCATGTTTATAACTATGCAGGACTCTTTCTCTCTTGCACCTTTGGGCGGCATATTTAGCGGAAAGAGGCAGTTTTTAACAGTAGGATTTATGAGAAAGAATGTATACAATCGAATTTCCTCGCTGTATCAAAAAACCTACCAGTGGACTACCGTCCCTGCACCCCTGCCAAATGGTTATCCCTTGCTTTATGTTTTGATTTGTTACTTGAGTAGAGAAGAAATACCTTGATGATCAGTGATACGAAGCTATGAAAAAGCGCAAAGCTGTCTTCCTCGACCGGGACGGAACGCTGGTTCACCCGAGGCACTATCCCTCTAGCCCGGAGGAGCTCCAATTGTATGCTGGTATTGGGCCAGGATTACGCGCGCTACAGAAAGTGGGATTCCGCCTGATCGTGATTACGAATCAGGCCGGGATCGCGCGAGGGTACTTCACTGCGGACGATCTGCAGCGAATGCATGAGCATCTTACTTCAGAGCTCGCACAGCTGGGTGTGCAGCTTGATGCAATCTACTTCTGTCCTCACCACCCAGATGGTGCAATACCTGAGTTGGCCATCCGTTGTGACTGCCGCAAACCACAACCGGGCATGTTACTGCGGGCTGCAGCCGATCTTGATCTCGATCTGCGCGCTTCCTGGTTTGTCGGTGATATCCTCGACGATATTGAAGCGGGGAACAGGGCCGGATGTTCGACTATCCTGGTCGATCTTGGCACAGAACAACAGCCAGGGCGCCCGGTACGCCGTCCCACCTTTGTTGCGCGCACTACACTGCACGCCTTGCGTATCATTCGCGCTGTCGAACAGCGCGGCTCTTCGATCGAGTTATCTTATCGTCCACCAAGCTGGCCCCTGGTTCCCACAATTGGAGTTGAGGCATGATGAACGATAAATCCTGGCACTCTGTCAGGCGGGTTCTGGCTATTCGCCTTGATAACCTTGGCGACGTACTAGTGACCACGCCCGCCATCCACGCAATGAAAGAGTCCCTGCCCTCGGCTGAACTGACACTGCTAGCGGGTCCTGTGGGAGCGCAGGTCGCGCGACTCAATCCAGACATCGACGATGTAATCGTCTACCAGGCGCCCTGGATGGACCCCTGGCATAAACTGCCTCAGGACAGCCAGCGCGAGCAAGAGATGATAGCAACCATTCGCGAGAAGCGCTTTGATGCTGCGATCATTTTCACGTCGTTTCGCCAGAGTCCCTTGCCCGCCGCCTACCTCTGCTACCTCGCGGACATTCCGCTGCGCGCAGCAGCCTCAATCGATGGTCCCGGCTCGCTCCTAACGACGCGCCACAAACATCCAGAGCGCATGATGCACGAGGTCGAACGCGGGCTTGACCTGGTTGCTGCTATTGGCTTTACCACAGACAACCGTGCGCTCGTTTTACAAGTGCCAGCGGAGGCCAGGAAGCAGATAGATGCTATCTTAGCAAGGCAGGGCGTAAATCGCCGGTGTCCGTTGGTCGTGGTACATCCCGGGTGCAGTATGCCGGCGCGCACGTATCCATGGGAGATGTATGTCGAGGTGATCGATCTGCTCGTAGCGGAGACCGGGGCAACAGTACTTCTCACCGGAGCAGAAGATGAGCGGGAACTCGTCAAGCGCATTGTGAGCAAGCTGCGCAAAGATAGCCGCCACGCAATCCATACTTTTGTGGGCACGCTGCCATTCCCCGCATTATGTGCGCTCATCGAGGTCGCCGACCTGACGATTACCAATAACACCGGTCCAATGCATATCTCCGCGGCGGTGAAAACTCCTGTAGTCGCGCTTTTTGCTCTGACTAATCCACCGGAGCAATGGGGACCATGGCAGGTCCCTCATCGTTTACTCAATGTCGACGTTCCCTGCCGCATCTGCTATAGCCGGGTCTGCCCCTATAAGCACGAGTGCCTGCGCCTCGTCACGCCAGAGATGGTCGTGGAGGCCGCGACCAGCCTCTTGCAGCAGCACTCATTCTTGATGGAGGTACTGGACTAATGCACGAATGGCTGGCCGCAAAACATATACTGGCTGTGCGCCTGGACAATATTGGCGACGTGATCATGCTTGGACCGGCACTGCGAGCTGTAAAAGAAACGTTACCGCACGCACGCCTGACCCTGCTCGCCAGTCCAGGCGGTGCCACCGCCGTACCGCTCCTACCGTGGGTGGATAATGTGATTACCTGGCGCGTCGTCTGGCAGGACGTGGGGGGACGTATTCCATTTGACCCGGCACGCCAGAGGGAGTTGATCAACCTGCTTGCCGAGCAAAAGTTTGACGCGGCGCTCATCTTCACTTCGTTCAGTCAAACGCCGCATACTCCCGGCTATGCCTGCTACCTGGCCGGAATACCCCTGCGCGCGGGAGAGTCAAAAGAGTTTGGCGGCAGTACCCTAACAACCGAACTGCGCGGTGCCGCCGATGAATTGCATCAGACTGAAAGAAACCTGCGCCTGGTCGAGCACCTGGGCTTTGTCGCCAGGGAGCGGAGACTCAAGGTCATCATCCCTGACGAGGCCGGCCCGGCTGTAACTTCGCTGCTGGAGCGCGTCGGGCTTGATCCCACGGCGCCGTTCATCCTCTTGCACCCGGGCGCAAGTGCACGTGCCCGTCGCTATCCTGCTGAACGTTTCGGCATCGTGGCGCGCCACCTCGCCAGGAGAGTCCTGCCCGTTCTGGTGACCGGGGTCGAACGGGAAAGCGCGCTGATAGAAGAACTGAGGCAGCACGCTCCCAATATCCACTGTCTGGTTGGAGGTACAACGCTGGCCGAATACGCGGCGCTAGTCGAGCGAGCGACGCTGGTGATCTGCAATGACAGCCTGCCCATGCACCTCGCAGACGCGGTGGGAACGCCGGCAGTCATCCTCTTTTCCGGTACCGACTACGAGGAACAATGGCGTCCGCGCGCGATACACTATACGTTGCTGAGGCGCCCTACCGCGTGTCATCCCTGCTACCTCTTCGAGTGCCCTATAGGGCTACCCTGTCTTGATATTGCGCCGGAAAAGGTCGTCGAAGCGGTGGAGGCATTACTATCCGAAATAGGGAAGAGCGACATGACACAGGCAACGTTGTTACCAGGAGGAAAGCTATGAGCAAACGCATTGAGCGAATTGCCATCTTCCGGGCCCTGTACCTGGGCGATATGCTGTTGGCCGTACCCGCGCTGCGCTCAATCCGTGCAGGTTTTCCTGATGCCGAAATCACCCTGATCGGGTTGCCATGGGCCGCTGACTTTTCCCGCCGCTTTTCGCACTATATCGACCGCTTTGTTGAGTTTGCTGGTTATCCCGGCATCGCCGAGGTCGAGGCTGATCCTGTTCGCACCAGGCGTTTCCTCGAAGATCAACGAACCTACGGGTACGACCTGGTCATCCAGATGCACGGCAACGGTCAAACAAGTAATCCATTCGTACTGGACCTCAAAGGACGTATGACCGCCGGTTATTACGAGAAAACAGAGAAGTCGTCTCGCGCGCGGCTGACATTCGGCATGCCCTATCCAGATCGTTGGCCGGAGGCGTTACGCAATCTCGGTCTGGCCAAACTCCTGGGATGCGACAGCAACTCAACAGCGCTGGAGTTTCCGCTCTTGCAGGAGGATCATATCGCAGCTACTAAACTGCTGCGTAAGTTGCTGCGAGCGCATCGACCATGGATTGGGCTGCACACGGGATCACGTTCACCGTCCAGGCGCTGGCCCGCCAGGTACTTCGCGCAGGTGGCGGATTACTTCGCCAATCGTTATAACGCGCAAATAATCTTGACAGGGAGCCTCGATGATAGCTCAACAGTACAAGAAGTAGCAGGGTGTACAAAGGCTCAACCGCTGAACCTTGCCGGTAAAACTTCCATGGGAGGATTAGCAGCGCTCATCAGCAAATTGGACCTCTTCATCAGCAACGATACGGGCCCATCCCATATCGCGAATGCCGTGGACACGCCGAGCCTCACTATCTTTGGCCCTGCCGACCCCCGGCGTTGGGCTGCACTGGATAAAGCCCGCCATCCTATCGTAAGAAAACCGGTCGAGTGCAGCCCATGCGGGTACTGGGAATGCCCCATCGATCACCGCTGCCTGGAATGGCTCAAGCCGGAGGCAGTCATCGGGGCGGCGGAGAAACTGCTTACGAGAGGAGAGGTAGCATGCAACGCTTAAAGATCTTGATCTGGCATATTCATGGCAGCTACCTGAACACATTGGCGCGCATCGAGGCAGACTGGTACCTCCCGGTCAAACCAGGCCGTCCAGAGGGCTACGGTGGGCGAGGCCGCACCTTCGATCTCCCCTCGTATATGCGAGAGGTACCGGCGGAACGCGTTCGGGACCTGGAGCTTGACCTTATCATCTACCAGACGCCGAAAAATTACTTCGAAGACCAGTTCGAGATTCTGAGCGATGAACAGCGCTTGCTCCCGAAAATTTACCTCGAGCACAACACCCCGAAGCCGGACGCCGTCAATACACGTCACCCCGTCGATGATCCCCATGTACTGCTGGTCCATGTGACGCACTACAACCGTCTGATGTGGGATAACGGACGCGCCCCGTCTGTGGTCATTGAGCACAGTGTCGCTATTGATCCCTCGATTCGCTATAGCGGGCATATCGAGCGAGGTATCACGGTCATCAACGGGATGCAGAAGCGGCCCCGCATTGCCGGGTATGACATCTTTCAACACGCGCAACACAGGACACCGCTTGAAGCTGTAGGCATGGGAACGGAAGAATTTGGCGGCCTTGGCGATGTGCCATATCGTGATCTACACCGCCGTGTCGCAGAGTACCGCTACTTGTTCAGCCCCATACGCTATACCAGCCTGCCGCTGGCTGTAATAGAAGCCATGACTATAGGAATGCCCGTTGTCGCCCTCGCGACGACAGAGCTGCCCACGGTCATCAACAATGGCGTAACAGGCTTTATCTCCTGTGATATCGACAAGCTCATCGACGCAATGCAATTCTTACTTACTAACCCGGACGAGGCGCGCCGTATAGGGGAAAATGCGCGTGTCGCGGCCGGCGTTCGATTTGGCTTGGACCGCTTCATTCACGACTGGCAGCATGCTTTCGCACTGGCGAGAAGCAATACCCGCTATGCCCATGTCGGATGAGGTCTTAGCTTGTCTCAGGCCTGACCAGAAACAGGAACCGTGTATGAGAAGAAGCCCGGAGGTGAGCCAGAGACTCCCGGGGCTCTCGTTGAGCGTTCATGTTCGCCAGGCCTTTATTGAGAGGAAGAACTTAGATGGATCGACTCATGCGTATAGCGTTTCTTAGCGAACATGCCAGCCCGGTAGCCTTACTTGGCGGCGCGGATGCTGGTGGTCAAAATGTCTATGTTGACGAAGTAAGTCGCAATCTTGCACGACGCGGGTATGCCGTCGATGTCTTCACGCGCCGGGATAGTTCTGACGCGCCTGAAATCATTGACTGGGCGCCAGGAGTGCGTGTTGTGAATCTGAAGGCTGGACCACCGAAGCCGCGTCCAAAGGATGAATTATGGCCATTCATGTCGCAGTTTCGCGATTCGTTCTTGCGCTTTATGGTGAGGGACGAGGCGCGTTACGACCTGCTCCATGGTAATTTCTGGATGTCAGGCTGGGTAGTTACTGAATTGCGGCAGCGCCTTGACATCCCCGCCGTCCAGATATTCCACGCGACCGGCAAGACCAAGCGCAGGCACCAGAAGAAAGTCGATACCAGCCCGGGTGATCGCATCAAGACTGAACTGCGTATTGTGCGCAATGTAGATAGGCTGATCGCGCAGTGTCCAGCGGAACAGGCTGAGCTGATTAACGATTACGAGGCAGATCCAGCTAAGGTCGTGGTTATTCCTTCAGCGGTCAATACCCAGGTCTTCAAACCTGTCTCACAGGCTGAAGCGCGCAAACGCCTTGGGCTAGAGCAAGAGGGCATGATCATTGTCTACGTCGGGCGCATGCTTCCACGTAAAGATATTCGCAATATCGTACGAGCGCTTGCCTTGCTGGCGCAGCAGAAAGAGAAGGGCACAGATTCGACGCTGCCGCAGGCGACACTGATGGTAGTTGGAGGAGAAACGGTAGAGCCTGATCCGGAGGCGACGCCCGAGATAGGAGAGCTACAGCGGTTGGCGGCGGAACTTGGCGTCTCAGAACGGGTACGTTTTATCGGCAAGCGCCAGGCTAACGAACTGCGCTATTACTATTGCGCGGGCGATGTCGCGGTCACCACGCCCTGGTATGAGCCGTTCGGCCTGACCCCTCTTGAAGGGATGGCCTGTGGTCGAGCGGTGATCGGCTCCGCGGTCGGTGGCATCACCTATACCATCAAAGACGGTGAAACAGGCCTGCTCGTGCCGCCGCGTAACCCCGAAGCGCTCGCCGCCAGCCTGCGGGAACTACTTAGCCAGCCTGAACGCTGTAAGCAAATGGGGCAGGCTGCGCACAAAAGAGTAGAGCGAGAGTTTACATGGTCAATCGTCGCCATGCGCACCGCCGCACTTTACGAGACGGTTCTAGCAGAACGCAGGCATGAGAGTCTGCCGGTAGATACGACACCCTTATCAATAGTGTCCTTGCCTAAAATACCAGAGAGCAATCCCTAGAAAGATACGAACATGGCCCTGGTTGATATTCTCATTCCGACCTATGGACGCAAGACTGGCCTGGCAGTCGTTTTAACCAGCCTGTTCGGCCAGACATTCGGCGATTTTAACGTCATCGTCTCAGACCAGACGAAAGAGGGTGAGACCTATCTCGAGAGTATCGAGATCCAGACATTAGCGCAGGCTCTCAGGTGGCAGGGGCACGAGGTGACATTGCACAGGCACCTGCCGCGCCGCGGATTAGCGGAGCAGAGACAGTTTCTGCTCGAGCAGAGCAGCGCGCCCTACGTTCACTACCTTGACGATGATGTCCTGCTCGATCCATCGGCGCTGGCACGCATGTTGAGTGTGATTCAGATTGATAAGTGCGGCTTCGTTGGCTGCGCGGCAACGGGTTTGAGTTATCTTGACGATGTACGCCCGCACCAGCAGCAGATCGAAATCTGGACGGGGCCAGTAGTCCCCGAGCCCTTCGAGCCCAATACCATTCCATGGGAGCGCCATAAAGTCAATAACGCGGCTAACCCACTGCATTTGGAGCAACAGCTTGTAACGAATGGCAACCTTGTACGCTACAAGGTCGCCTGGATAGGGGGAGCTAACGTCCTTTACAATCGTGCCAAGCTGCTTGATGTCGGTGGGTTCTCCTGGTGGCAGCGCTTACCCCCGGAACATGCCGGTGAAGAGGTCGTGGTCCAGTTCCTGCTCATTCGTAAATATGGCGGCTGTGGTATTCTACCAAGTGGTACGTATCATCTCGGCTTGCCGACCTCAATCGAGGACCGCAGGCACAATGCAACAGAACTGTTTGAGGAACTGGTTAAAGAATTTAACGTTCACCCGGCAGTACCGATGGGAGGAAAAACATGAACGATAACCCCCTACAAGGGAAAGTAGCCCTGGTGACAGGGGCAGGAAGTGGCCTCGGGGAAGCAACGGCCCGAGCATTCGCCGACGCGGGCTGTAGCGTTGTCTGTATCGACATCAATGGAGAGGCAGCGGAGCGGGTCAGGCGCGACCTGGCCAACCAGGATTCTAAAAGTCTCGCCCTCCAGTGCGATGTCAGCAATGCCGGAGCTGTCTTCAAAAGAGTCGAGGCGGTAGATGCGCATTTCGGCCGTCTGGATATCGTCGTCAATTGCGCAGCGATCGATCACACGCTCCCTGTCGATGAGATGACCGTTGAGCAATGGGACCAGGTGATCAATGTCAACCTGCGCGGGCCATTTCTGCTGGCAAAGGCGGCGCTGCCGCTTATGCGACGACAGCACTCGGGCCATATCATCAATGTCGCATCGACGGCTGCGACCCGCGCTTGGGCAAACGCCTCAGCTTACCATGCCTCTAAGTGGGGGCTGGTCGGCTTCAGCCGCGGGCTTGGCGTCGAGGGGCGAGCCGATGGCATCCGCGTGACGACGATTATCCCCGGCGGCATGCGCACACACTTTTTTGATCGTTTCACCGAACAGGGTATCCCCATGCCGGAGCAGCAGAACCTGCAAGACCCGGCCAACGTGGCAAGGGTGATCGTCTTCGCGACACAGGTTCCCCCCGAGTCAGCCCTGCAGGAGGTGATCATCACCCCTATGACCGAGACGAGCTGGCCATAAATAAAAGAAGAAAAAACCATGTCCACCATCACGCTTTTAGGTACGGGAACATGCCAGATTGAAGTCGAGCGGCGCGCCTCCAGCGTCTTGCTGGATTTAGAGGGCATGTATGTGCTCTTCGACTGTGGCCATGGCATTGTGCAACGGCTGTTGGAGGCGGGCGTCCGGCACAACCAGTTGGAGCATATCGTGCTCTCCCACTTCCACCCCGATCATGTCTCGGATATCATCCCATTTCTGCAAGCAGGAGCATGGTCGCAGCGAGACCCTCGCACGACAGATATTCATATTTATGGGCCAACGGGTGCTCAGAAGGTCATCGATGGCCTGCTGCAGGTCTTTGGACCCGGTAGCCTGCAACAGCCCTCGTACAAGATTGTTGTGCATGAAATTACGCAGCAGCAGTTTGAGATAGGCTCCCATCGCTTCGATTTCGTCAGCTTGCCGCCGGCCGGCAATCATGGCCTGCGCTTTACGTGGAATGGCAAATGCTACGCCGTCACTGGTGACTCCCACTTTCACGATGATGAGATAGCCTTCCTGCGCGACGTTGATCTCGCCATCATCGATTCGGGTCATATCGAAGATAGAGAGATTGTGCAATTGGCGGTCTCCTCTCAAGCGAAGACAATTGTGTGCTCGCACCTCTACAGAGAAATTGATGCGAAGCAGTTACAAGCCCAGGCCGCCGGTGCAGGGTACCGGGGGACAATCCTGGTTGGAAGAGATTTGATGTCTTTCGTAATTTGATTATGGAGTCAAACCCACCATAGCACAAAAACAGGAAAGGATTATTTATATCATGGCAGAGACAATGAAAATCCAGGCGACATATGGTGCTGGCCAGTCTTTCAATATCGCGACAGGTACCGGCCACACAGTCACCCTCGATGGTGAGCATCACTCTGGCGCCAGTCCCATGGAATTGCTTCTGGCGAGCCTGGCAGGTTGCTCGGGCATCAGCATCATCTCCATCCTGCAGAAGAAGCAGGAAGACGTGACGCACTACGAAATACACGTCCAGGGTGTACGGGCAGCAGTTCACCCCCTGGTATTCGTGGAGATTACGGCAGAGCACATCATCACCGGTCACCATGTCCGCCCACAGTCTGTGGAAAGGGCAATCGAGCTTGCTGAGACACGCTACTGTGGCGTGAGTATTATGCTCGGCAAGGCCACACAGCTCAAGCACATCTATCGCATTAACGAGGCTGAGTAGGACAGAACCACAAGGGGACAGAGGAACCAGGACGATTCTTGCGGTCGCCCTGGCTTCAGACTCGATTGTTTTCTCTGTCAACATGTAAATTTTCTCCAACAATTTGAAGCTTATCACCAAATCTATTGACAAATTTTACTAATATATGCTAATATTACCATGTGGTTAACGATAAACACCAAATTCAAACAGATATTGACCAGGCACCTGGCGAAACGTTCAAACATTGATGCTTCTTAAAGAGGCCTATTATTGGAGAACCAGCGACGCATCATTGAAACGTAAGGGTATCCTTCACAGGTACCCTGAATTGGTGGCATCGGCATTTAGAAGAGAGAGATCACTGTTAGATATCTCCACAAAGGAGTATATGCATGCATCAACTGATTACGAAAGACCCTGTGAGTGGCGGTGAACTGATCGTCACCAGGCTTGAATGTCCCGATAGCGGTATCGTCATCGAGGGACAATTCAGCCTGGGGTGGATTGGCCGCCTCTCTCGCGAGCAACTTGACTTTGTTGAGATGCTGGTCAAGTATCGCGGCAACATTCAAAAATTAGCCGCTGAAATGGATGTTGCCTACAATACTGCGCGCAGCCGCCTGGACGAAATTGTTACCGCGCTTGGTGGCGCACCTGAAAACGATGGACGTGCTGATCGCCGCGCCATTCTCGACCGCCTTGCCTCTAAAGAGATCAGCGTAGAAGAGGCAATGCGCTTGATGAAGGGTTAAATGGATGGCAGCCTCAACCGATGAGCGCAACCGAATACTGCACCTTGTCGAAGCGGGCAAAGTGACAGCTGAAGAAGCCGCACGCTTAATGGATACACTCGATTCGCAGCAAGATCCCATTAACGAAAGCAGGCGTAAACGCACAGTGCGGGTGCGTGTGACGAACCTGGCTACCAACCGGCAGAAAGCCACCGTGACCATTCCCGTGAGCCTCGTAGAGGTCGGCCTGCGCCTGGGAACACGACTGGTACCACAGATTCGCGGCAGCGCACTTGAAGACTTGCTGCGCGCCAGTGAAAGCGGTGCCACTGGCCGGCTACTTGATCTACAGGACCTGGAAGAGGGAGAACGTATAGAGATTTTCGTCGAGTAGCGAACAGAGATAGCATTACATATGGAGGATTCAATGGCCCAACAAACATTTTCAGTTGGCAAGGCGCCACGAGTAATCATCACACGGATTGGTGGCGACTTGAGTGTGCGTACCTGGAAAGAACAGGCAATCAGCGTTGAGACTGAGGGCCATGGAACTGTTGCAGGTATCCACCCGGAAGGTGACACACTCACCATCATCGATTGCGACAGAGATATCAAGCTGATAATGCCTGAAGACGCGGGCATCAAATCATCAAACGTCAAAGGTGACGTAGCGATTGAGGGGATACGACGAGTTGAATTAGAGAGCATCGCTGGCGATGCCACAATCAAGAATGTCAGCGGTGACGCTGGGCTGGAGAACATCAGTGAAGCCGTCGATTTAACGAACCTTGGTGGAGACCTGACCGTTACCAATACCCCCATCTTACGCGTTCGTCACAGTGTTGGCGGGGATGCCGTCCTCAGGAACATTGCAGTGATAGAAATTGAGACCATTGGTTCTGATCTGACGGTAGCAAGAGCAGAGTCCGTCATGGTCAGCACCGTTGGTGGCGATTTGAAAGCGGAGGAAATAGCGACTGCGTTGCGCTGTGGTGTCGTCGGTGGTGACAGCGAAATCAAAGGGAGCGCGCGCACCGGCATCACAATTGGTAATGTTGGCAGCGACTTGAGTGTCAGTGGCGCCGCTTATATACAGCTTGGCAACGCGGGCGGCGACTGCTCGCTGCGTGATGTACAGGGTGATGCCGAACTGGGATATATCGGCGGTGATGTCAGCTTCAGTGGCGTCGGCGGCAACGTACAGGTCGGTCGCATCGGAGGGGATGCGTCTTTGAAGGGATTACAGGCCAGCATAGAGGTTGGCAGCGTCGGGGGAGATCTTTCGCTGCAGGCCGCTTTTCCGGTTGATAGCCGCGCACGCCTGAACGTCGGTGGCGACGCCGTCGTTGTATTACCGGACAACCCGAATTTGAGCATTCAAGCCAACGTCGGGGGTGATATCAGTGGCCGTTCTATCATTGCCAGCAGGAGTGGGAAGATGATCAGTCTGAACTACGGGGATGGCGCAGCTCACCTCGAATTGAACGTCGGCGGTGACCTGGCGCTGCGCGGCGGTGGTGATCCCCGTAATTCCAGCAGCACGAGTGGCTCCTGGGGATGGGATGAATTTGGACGTGAGATGTCCAGCTTTGGACTTGAGATGAGCAAGCTAGGCCAGGAATTGAGCCGCGAGATAGCCGCGGCTTTTAGCGAAGCAAGCTGGTCACAAGGAGCCGATATTGCCGATTCAATTGCCCGCAAAGCCGAAGAGCAGGCACGTCGCGCGCAACGCAAAGCCGAAGAGCAGACACGCCGTGCCAACGAGCGAGCATCTCGTATCAACGTTCGTTTCAACGATCGCGAGTGGCGGCTCGACCCCGAGCGGCTGGATCGCATCAAAGAACAGGCACGCCGCGCCGCCTCCGAAGGGATAAGTGGTGCGCTTGAAGCTGTGGAACGGGCCGTGAGTAATCTCGGAGTGCCAAAGACACCACCGCCACCAAAGCCGCCACCGCCACCAGCACCGCCACAACCACCTTATGCTGCACAGCAAGGGACGGACCACGGCGAACAGGAAAGTCAACCAACAGCGAATGGGGATGGGGACGCCAGTGCCACGACATCCCAGCCAGCGCCCGAGTATAATCTCGAGCAGGAACGCGAGGCCATTCTGCGCATGATCGCCGAGGGGCGCGTTACTCCTGAAGAGGGAGACCTCTTGCTGGAAGCGCTGGGGAGCTAAGTTGTTATTCGGCGCAAGCAGGCGGGCGCGTTTCTCCACAGGAAACGTGTGTAAATCCCAACATTAAACTGGCGAAATCTGTACAATTATCCTGGCCGATCTCACGATTTTTTAGTGCTCGTAAGCATCTTCACCAGAAGAATTGTTGGGAAATGACCAGTTCAATGTTGGGATTTACAAAACCAGCCATCCGCGAGCATAGCACCAAGTGCGTTGCGTCCTTCATGCAGAAGGTTGGTGACGTCGAATATCTGATAGCGTAAGCGATAGTGGTAATCAGTCCATCCTGGGTCCAGAACGGAATCGCCAACGGTGATACCATTGATATGCGCCTCGTAGACCCCCAATGCTGTCGCGTAGAGCCGCGCCTTCGTGACACCGGCGCGAACTTCGAACGTGCGGCGTAGCAGTGGTGCAGGTTGTGACCGAGAAGTGCCCTCTTCCCAATTGGGCGTCACGAAGTGAGCCGTCCAGTCGCTGGCATGAAGTAGCCCTGCCTCAACAAAAGAGGGCATACTCCATGCAGAGGGTTGCCCATCGTTCCCCCAAACGCGCACGCGCACCATGAGTCGTTCGCCGGACGAGAGCGGTGCGAACGGCCAGGACACAAGCACCGATTGATCGGACTCGACCCGGCCTGTCTGTTCCCGGAGTCGTTCATCGACCCCATAAGCCTCAATCTCATAACCGGTCTGACGCCACCCAGCGGTTGTCGTTGCGACGATCCAGGACAATCGAGGTCGCGCCTCGCCTACCCCAAGCGCGTCACGGTAATGCTCGAAGCGAACATCGGCTATAGTGGTCTGAGCCTCTCTATCGTCCTGGATCGATCCTTGCTGTGTCATCATATCTCTTTCTTCTGCTTTTGTTCAACGAGCTTTTCGTCTCCACAGCAGTCGTCAAAGCCATCAGCCTTTCTTCCTTGTACTTGTTGCTCCTTCATGTCCCCCTTTGGGACCGTGAGAGCAAGCGAGATATTCCATCAATCTTGAATGACAGTATAGTGGATGGGCGAGACCTCCATCATTCCAGTTGGATGGAGGCTCGCCACTACAGTATCACCTCTGATCTCTGGACCGATCACCAGAAGAGCAGCCATGGCAGTATGCCACAGCGTACCAGGGCTGCTAGGTAGCGACACTGAAGCCCTGCTTTTTCATGAAGGTAACCGTACTCTGCTGCACCGCGTTCAGGGCATCTATCAGGGTCCCATGGCCGTCGACCGCATTGGCGAAATTGTCCCCCATGTCGGTGTAGACCTGGTTCATGGTCGGTCCCCACTGGAAATTGACATTCACCTCCGTGGCCGCTTTCTTGAACAACTGGTAGATGCTCTGGTTCCCATAGAAAGGCTGGGGGGCGTTCACCTGAGGCGAAGCTAAAAAGGCTTGATTGGCCGCCAACCCCCCATTCGCATTTATTTGCTTAAGGCTCTGCTGATCGCTAAAGAGCCAGATGGCGAACTGGGTGGCCTCCTTGGGATGCTTCGAACTCTTGAACACGACCGCGCTAGACCCACCCCAGTTCCCATCGACGCTTTGGCCCGCCTGCCATTGCGGGATCGGCGCAACCCGCCACTTGCCAGCGGTCTGTGGAGCATTTGCGTTAAGCACAGCGGGACCCCAGGCTCCCGAGATCCAGGTGGCAACGGCACCAGTCTGCAGGTCATGGTACCAGCCATTGGCGAAGTCCGGCTCGGTCTTGACCAGCTTCTTGTCGAGCAAGTCTTGCCAGTAAGAGGCGACCTGTTGGGCCGCGGCGTTATTGACGGAGACTTTCCAGGATTGGCCATTGATGGTGAACAACTGCCCACCTGCCTGCCACACCAATCCAGTGAACCAGCCTGGTTGCCTGGGCGGGAAGTCAGTGATGTACTCATTGGGATCGGCTGCATGCAGTTTCGCTGCATCATCAGCAAACTGCGCCCAGGTCGTGGGGACTGGAATATGATACTTCTGGAAGATGTCCTGCCGGTAGTACAGGCCCAGGGGGGCCATATCTCCCGGAATCGCTATGATCGCATTGCCCAGGGTCACCTGATGCCAGGTCCAGGGCACAAACTGATCCTTCACCGAATTCGCTCCATACTGTGACAGGTCGACGAGCGCACCCGTGCTCTCAAAGGTTGGCAAGACCTGGTACTCGATCATGCCAAGATCGGGCTCATTATTGGCCTTGATGGCCGTATACAACTTGTCGTATTCTGCCGGGCCTGCCCCGACATTCTGCGACGTGACATGAATGTTGGGATGGGTCTGATTGAAGCGCGCGACCACCTTATCGATCCCTGGTATCCAGTTCCAGAAGGTCAAGTTCACCGGACCAGAGGAGGTGGTACTCCCACTGCCACCACAGGCAGCCAGGGGAACCATCATGACCAGTGCCACGCTGACGATGGCGAATCCGAGCGCCAAGCGGCGCTTCCATTGAGGAAAGGAAAGAGGTTGCATAGTCTGAGTACTCCTTTGTAAAGTAAGAGAAATTGCAGTTACACTCGCTGTCTGATCTACGAAAGCCTACCTACGATCTGTCACTAACGGCATTAAAATGAGTAAAGAGTGGAAACTCATAAGATCGACAAAAATCACATGAGACGAATGCCTGCTTCTCCACCAGGATGGTCAAGTACAGATGTCCTGTTGTTAATACTTCCTTTCTTCCAGTCAGCAGACAAGGGAACCGCTAGCCAATCCGAAAAAGTCATAAGGGCAAAATTTTTAGAGTCGCGAGGGATGGAGGGAAGGATGGGTTTTCTGTCCTCCTACTGTATCGAAAAAGTCCTCTAACACCAGTTTGGCCATACCAATACTGTCTCCATCTCGTCCGAGCTGACTCAAACTGATTTCTGCCACCTCGCAAGGGAGTTTGAGCGCGTATTGCCTGGTCGCCTTACGGATTTCCGCTAAAGCGAATTGACCCAGTTCCAGGCCTACCCATCCACTCAAAATAATCCGGTGCGGGTTAAACAGGTTGATCAAGTTGGCCAATCCTGCTCCCAGGTAACGAATGGTCCCGTCAAGCACCTGATTGGCAACCATATCATCGCGGCTGGCCATGTGGATCAAGGTTTGAATAATGCCAAACTCATCACCCATTTGCAATGCGGGATGGGTTGCATCAAGCTCGTGGAGACGGCGGATGATCCCTAGTGATCCCACATAGGCCTCCAAACATCCCAGGTGTCCACAGCGGCAGGCCTCTCCATCTAGAGCAATAATCGTATGCCCCCATTCCCCTGCACTGTTCGTCGATCCACGATACAACTTGCCCTCACGGATAATTCCGGCACCCACCCCTGTGCCCAGGTAAACAGAAACGACGATTTCTGTCGCAAAATGCGGATTGCGGTCAAACTCGGCGAGGGCCGTTGCTTTGGCACCGTTATCTAAATGCAGAGGGAATGGAAAATGGCGTGCCAACATCTCTTTCAGTGGAACAGGTTCCCATCCCCAAGCTGGAGCAGAAACAAGCTCTTCCTCGGTGTGTTCGACAATCCCAGGAAGTCCCAGACCCATCCCCAGAATCTTATCCGGCGTGATCTGCTCTTTTTGCAAGATAAACGCGACCCCTTCAAGAAGACGATTGACCACCTCGGTGGGGTTATTCTCCTCGCTTGACAAGGGAGAACGAAACGTAGTGAGTCGGTGCAATCGCAGATCAAAGAGCCCCATCGTGACGCCGGTCTCCCCAATTCCCCCCCCAAGAACATACCCATAGTCCAGATTCAAGGTCAGAATGGCCCTCCGTCGTCCTCCCTCTGACGCTGTAAATCCAGCTTCCAGCACAATGCCCTCAGCCAAAAGGTCGCTAACCACATTCGTCACCGTTCCCGCACTTAAGCCGGAACGCTGACTCACCTCAAGCCGAGTGGCAGCTTCACTGGTAAACAAAGTCTGCACGACTGTGCGTCGATTGATGCGTCGAAGGTCACGTGCCGTCGGATTGAGTCCCTTTGTCGGATTGAGATCTTCTCTGCTCTGCATCTCGCCATTCCCATTCATTTTAAGAGTTAAATTAAGTATTATCCTTTCAAGAGTATAGTCAAGAAATCTTCGATTGTTAAGTCCTTGAGACAGCCAATTTTATGTGTTGCATTAAGACTTAAAATAAGACGAAAATAGAATGAGGAACGTCTATGATTCAAGAGCACGACGTGGTCATCACTCGAAAGGCTTTTCCAGCGGATTTCGTCTGGGGGCTGCAACGGCTGCCTATCAGATTGAAGGAGCGGTTCAGGAAGATGGACGAGGTCTGAGTATCTGGGATACGTTTTCCCATCTCCCCGGCACGATAGATGGGGGAGATACTGGAGACATTTGTCATTTATCCTTTAAAAAGGATCATTTTCCAGATAATTTGCCACGCTGCCAAGCGCTTTCAGCGCATTGGTTCTCTCACATAATCTGGCGTGACATCGGAAGGACTCCTTTTTCCATTTTCTGTCTCCCTCCTCCGTCAGATCTCGCAACTCATTCGCCAAGATAGATGGGAAATGCGCCAAGAAATGCCTGAAAACGGTCGCATTTCCGGCCCATCTCAGGTATACTTGCTCTTGAGAGAGCAAGAGACACGCGCATTCAACACGACTCAAGGGAAGACGGTCATGAGAATGACGCCCGAAGCATTCCATACCTGGAGCCAGCGCCTTCGGTTGAGTTCCGAAACCGAAGCGCTCATCGCATCCATTCGGGAGTCCCCTCCGATTCGCCGGGTAAGTGGGCGTGCCGGTAACATTACCCGACGTTATCCGAGTCCCAAAATGGGAGTCTCTATCCAGTTTGAAAGCGATCGTGTGGAGTTCTGGGCGATTTACGTATTGGGACTAGGATCACAGCAAAAATCTAAAAGACGCGTCTTTTTGTTCTCACTGTGTCGATACTGATTATGCCTAAGCAGGGTGATTGCAGCGCAGGACAAGCTTTTTCATGGCTTTCATGCACGTTTTGAGAGCGTTAGGAGTGGGGCTTATGGATCGATTTAAGCGTGAAACTCCTTGTGATAGATTTTTGCAGTGAGTAAGGATAGGTAGGGCCTCGCGGCCTTTCCCCCCTTCCAAACCGGACAGGTGCCTTTCAACACATCCGGCTTTCCAGTTTGATCTGGCTACTGGGAGGCGGCAAGCTGGTGGATACTGTCATCCACTCCAGGGTGCACCAGTCGGAGCACAGCACAACCTGTTGCATGGGGTCCCCCGCTCTGCCGGAGAACAAGGCCCCATTCCTCTTCCCGTCATCTGCTTTCCCTGATTTCCTTGGTGGTCCTCTGTTCGTTTGGATCTCCCCTGGCGGACCTTCACCCTGTCTTTCCCATGACAGGAAAGCGTTTGGCTCCTACGCCGCCTCCGTCCGCTCTACCGCCCACTGGCCTTCTCGCGGCTCTTGCGAGCACTGGCGGTATGAGCGTTCCCTGATTTCTTCTCGAGAAGTGAGAGCAACCCGTAGCTGCCTGCTTTACGCCGGGCGGACGATGAAGTAGTGCTCATTGGACTAGGAAACCAATGGGCCAGCCGCCGTGCCATTTTGGCTAGGGGGTTTCAGCCATTTCCCCCTTCGTGAGTCTCGACGCTTCCGCAGATTCCTTCGCGGGGCAACGCCCCATTCGTCAACATAGGTCGCAGGGGTAGCCCGATGGCCCGTTCGGCTCGGCCCATCCAGTACATTGGAAGCTCGCTTCCCACCCCCAGCCGTGCCACGACTGGACGCAGGCCGCTTCCCCCTCGTACCACTACTCAAGTACGGCTCGTTAAGCAACTCCTCGATAAGCAAACAGGCGCACTCCTAGTCCTACCTCAAATTCGCGGGAGTGTGTCGCGCGTCGGTCACGGTATTCCGCGCGTCTCTAGCGATGGCATCATGGCGCTTACGCCTGTTTTCCTACAGCGCCTCCGCTGCGGTACAAGCCATGGAGGGTCGTTCGCTCCTCATCGGCAGCGCCTTACGTTCCGACTTCACGCGCAACCGGGGGATTCTGAGACGAGGAGGCGCTATTCAACGCCGTCCAGGCAGCTAGAGAGTCCATGTAGTCTCTCCAATGCACAATTTTTCTTTTCTCGATTGTTACGACCGAGATGAGCCTGTTGTCATAGGGCATACCAGTCGAAAGAATCTTGCCGTGTACTTCGTATTCGAGGATTACGACGCGACTATCTTGCGAGCGGTGCACAACAAGTGAGTCGCCGGAGTGAAGCTTGATCGTCTTGCCGTATCCGGAGAAGCTAGCCATCAGATTGGCTCGACCTCGAATCGTCAGAGGCCAACCGGGGAAGTTATAGCGGAATTCGAAGAACGCGTCATCGGCAATCGTGTCGAAATAATGTTCGCCATCAACGAGTCCGCTTAAACCCTTCTGGATAATTTCGAAGAAGGGATTCAGGGCTTCAAAAACTGCATACTCGGCTTTTTGCATCAATAACTCCTATTGCTTGGGAAATCTTCATCCGCTCCAGAAGCGATTCTCTGAGACAGCTTCATAGCTTAGCAATCATCGAATCACCAAGATTGTGCCAGACTCGTGTAATTCCAACATTTATTACACTATAGGGTTAGCTGCCGCAAGGCACAGACGCCAGTTAAGGCGTCTTCCAGGCGGAAACTCTGGCTGCTGCCCTAATCGCACAAAATCGTGAGAGGGTGGAAGTCGGACAGTTCGTCTTTATGACTGAACATCGCGTTACGAGACTCTAATCACGATTTTGCCGAAGTGTCCCCCACTCTCCAGGTAAGCCAGTGCATTTCTTGCCTCAGAGAACGTGAAAGTCCGATCTATTATCGGTCGCACTTTACTCACTGTGATGGCGCGGTTCATATCCTCGAACGCGGCCCGGCTGCCAACGGTAAAGCCTTGGATATGTACGTTCTTTGCAATGAGGGGAGTGACACCAACCTCTTGAGCCCAGCCCGCGAGTACCCCAATAAGACTGATTTGGCCCTCGTCGCGCACTGCATTGATTGATCGGGCAAGCGTGCCTGCCCCCCCGACTTCTATGACACGATCCACACCGACACCGCCTGTCAATTCGAGTACGCGCATGTCCCAGTCTGGTATAGTCCGGTAGTTAATTCCTGCGTCGGCACCGAGCGTACGTGCCTTATCCAATTTCTCGTCGCTGCTGCTGGTGATGATCACTCGACCACCAGCCGCCTTGGCGAATTGCGCTGCGAACAGCGACACGCCCCCTGTTCCCTGCACAAGAACCGTCTCTCCCGGCAAGAACCCGGCCCCGCCTGTCAACCCGCGCCAGGCTGTTACGCCCGCACACGGCAAACATGACGCCTCCTCGTCGCTCAGATGGTCAGGCGCGAGTACGAGGCCCTCGGCATCTAGCAAGGCGTACTCTGCAAGCAGCCCATCGTAGGTGCCGCCCAGCGCGACGTCTCGCTTTGCCAGCGAGGTAGGGCCATCAATCCAACGCTGGAAGAACGTGCCTATCACACGATCTCCAACCTTAACGCGCGTAACACCCTCACCGAGCGCCACTACCTCCCCCATGCCATCCGAAACTGGAACCACGGGCTTGGTAACGCCAGGATATAAGCCTTTAAGGATGAGAAGGTCTCGGTCATTGAGCGAAACAGCTTTGACCTTAATGAGAACTTGCCGAGGCGCGGGCGTCGGCTCTGGCCTTTCGTCTATTGACAAACCATCCAGGCCCGCTCCTGGCTGTACCTGATAAACCTTCATTGAATTTCCTCCATGATGGACTTGGGTAATGCTTATGGAATCGTAGCAAGCACGCACTGCCTCTACTTGAGCCATTATTACCCATGCAGAATAAATTCACAAGTACGCACATTTATGTGCTATACTTACAAAAAGGGTACTAATGGTTACAAAGAGGGTACGACTAGTTATGAACCGTGGAGAAAGTTATCGCAGTGAGAGAGGCGGCCCCAACGACGACTGCCCGATAGAAGCAACCCTGGACATAGTGGGCGGCAAATGGAAGGTACTGATCCTATTTTATTTGATGAAAGGAACCGTAAGGTTTGGGGAATTCCAGCGGCTTATCCCAAAGATCACTCAGCGGATGCTGACCTTGCAGCTACGCGAGCTGGAGGAGGACGGCGTAGTCCACCGGGAGGTGTACCGCCAGGTGCCGCCGAAGGTGGAGTACTCCCTGACAGAGTTTGGTAGGAGCTTGGAACCAATTCTAATACTGATGCGTGATTGGGGTGTAACGTACAAAGAGAGGCTTGCCAGGATTACAACTGCCGCTGCCGCCCCCCCTGACACGGAAACACAATAACGTGCTGATCGTCGGCAGGGGATAGAGCGGGACTTCGAGGGCTTCGCCCACGCAATCCCCGCTATTTCCCCCTCCTGGTTGGGAATTTTTGCATAACGCCCCGAAAAGGTTCAATCCAGAGGTACGCAATTTTCTCTTCACCTCAGCCAAAATGCGCAATTATTTCGCACTCTCAGCCTGTGTTAGTCTCCAGATCTCTTGTCGCTCTCTGCCAGAGAGCGACAAGTACTCCAGCCGTTGCCGCCTCACCAACTCGCAAGCAGGCAATGTGAGTGTATCTGTGAAGTATTCACAGATACACCGGAGCGGGCAATACAGGTAGATGATTGGGTTTTCAAAATTTGCTATCTTGACTCCTCGCTCAGTGTAAATGTTGGAATGAAGTTGTTGGAGTTTCACCAATTATCCTGGTGAGAGCGTTTTTCCTCCTCTGGCTTGAGGAGTCAATTTCTGGGGAGTTGGTCAAGGAAGAGCACCCTCTGATCAACAGCTTCATTCCAACATTTACGGTTATATGGTACACAGTATCTTCTCGTCAAAAAAACACCGACAGTCCATCTGGAGCCATCAGTCCAAATGGGCAAATATTCGCAGGAGGTTATGAGAATGGTGTCATCAAACTCTGGACGCTTCCCACTGCACAGCTTCTGTATACCTTCGTGGGATATCAGTCATCTAATTATGCTCTCATCTTTAGCTCCGACGGGCATCGAATTGTCAGTATGGGATCAGATCACAAAAGCAACAAAGGCTATGTAAAAGTGAGTGACCCTGCTGCGATAATCAAATTCTGGGAATTGGATGGATGAGCATAATTTCTTGCGAATTTTTGCCATCTTGGTAAGAATCTATGAAAGTCACCCTTATCTTCAAAAACTCACTATGCCATTTTATGGTTTCAGAAGATCATCCTCCTTCCAGAGCGGACTCCAGCAATCGCACGCCATTTTACGCGAGAGAAACCGATCGTTTCGTCACCTCTGGGCCTCGCCAAATAGATGAGATAAGATGTTACGCCACTTTATGAGCGAGAGATTTGGCTCAAAAAACGCCTCGGCACGCTTCTCAAGCCAATCATGGGCAAGATTTATGATACAAAAGCGCCAGGATATCGAAGAAATGACAACATTGCTTGTGATCACTCTCATCGCTATCAGATTGAACTGGTCATTTCCCAACAATTCTTCTGGTGAAGATGCTTACGAGCACTAAAAAATCGTGAGATCGGCCAGGATAATTGTTCAGATTTCGCCAGTTTAATGTTGGGATTTACAAAACGTGCTCGCCTGCTTGCGCTGAATATTACTTTACCAATCCTTCCAATGCATCGACCAACCTATCAATCTCAGCCTGCGTATTATAGTGTGCCAACCCAACCCGCACCAGGCCGCCTTTCTCTTCGAGTCCCAATCGCTCCGTAACCGCGAGAGCGTAGAAGTTCCCGTCCCACACGTTGATATCCTCGGCGGCCAGAGCCTCGGCGAGGGCGCGAGGTGTCCAGCCTTGCAGCGTAAAGGAGAACGTTGGCACGCGCTGCTGCAGCCTACGCGGGCTGGTGATGCCGCGGATCCGCAATCCAGGGATTGAGCCAAAACCTTCAAGCAGAGAGTGATTTAGTTCCAGTTCATAGGCTTCGATGGCGACCATGGCCTGTTTGAGGGCAAGAGCGCGCCCACTGAAAGAAGCTTGATAGTTCGTTGTGTATTCGGAACCAAAGGTGTTACCCAGCCACGCAAAATACTCTATCGCGCCAAGGGTACCGGCGATCGCCTCAAAACTCTGTGTGCCCGTCTCGAACTTATCGGGGGGCAGATTTCCCGCGGGACGAACTTTATACGCCATCAAGCTGTCAAGCAGTTCGTACTTGCCGTAGAGAATGCCGAGGTGAGGCCCAAAGAACTTGTAGGCCGAGCAGGCCAGGAAGTCACAGTCCAGCGCTTGCACATCGATCGGCCTGTGTGGGGCGTGCTGGACGGCATCCACGAAACACAGCGCGCCTGCCCGGTGGGCGAGCTGTACCACCCTGCTCACATCATTGATAGTGCCCACAGCGTTTGAGGCATAGCCGACAGCCACTATTTTCGTGCGCTCCGTGATTTGCCGCTCCATGTCCGCCAGGTCCAGCGTACAATCTTCCTCGTGAATATCGACCCAGCGCACCGTACAACCCCGCTCTTCGGCTATGAGTAGCCAGGGGGCGACATTCCCGTCGTGATCCAGGCGTGTCACCACGATCTCATCGCCTGGATGCAGGGTGCGTGCCAGGCTGCGACTGATGGAAAGCGTGAGTGTCGTCATATTAGGACCAAAAACAATCTCCTCTGGACGAGCGGCGTTCAGGAAATCGGCGACTGCCTGGCGCGCCTCGGCCACCGTGGCGTCAGATTCCCGGCTGGTGCGAAAGGCACCGCCGTGGTTGGCATTGGTCGCGCGCAAATACTGATCTATGCGTTGTATCGCTTCCCGGGCAATCTGTGTCCCACCAGGATTATCAAAATAAATGGTATCCGAGGCCAGGGCAGGGAAATGAGCACGTATTTCGTCCAAATTGAGCATGATATGTCCTCCTGAGGATATGAAGAAGCGTTGTGGCGGTTGAACAGCGGAAGCAGCCAACCTCTTCCCATTGTACCACAGGAGTTTATGAAGCAGGACACCCTTCAACCTTGTACCATTTTACCTCATTGATACGTACTAGAATCAGCGTTGCAATGAATGAAAGGAAACAGACCAAATGCAAACCCGACAGCTTGGTAACAGCGATATGCAGATCACTCGACTTGGCCTGGGGACCTGGGCCATTGGTGGAGGAGGTTGGGCGTTCGGTTGGGGGCCGCAGGACGATGAAGCATCGATAGCGACCATTCACCGCGCCATCGACCTCGGCATAAATTGGATAGATACCGCCGCTGTTTATGGCCTGGGCCACTCGGAAGAGATCGTGGCGAAAGCGCTCAAGGGGCGCTCAGATCGTCCCTATGTTTTCACAAAGGGTTCGCGGGTGTGGAATGACCAGGGCGAAATAACAAGCAGCCTGAAAGAGCAGTCGCTGCGGCGCGAGATCGAGAACAGCCTGCGCAGGCTCGAGGTAGATACTATCGACCTCTACCAGCTTCACTGGCCTAATCCTGACCCTGATATCGAAGAGGGCTGGAGCACCCTGGCGAAATTAAAGTCCGAAGGTAAACTGCGCTATATCGGCGTTTCGAACTTTAGCGTCGAACAAATGGAGAGAGCGCGGAAAATTGCGCCGATCACTTCGCTTCAAGCGACATATTCTCTCATCAAGCGAGATATTGAACGCGACATCCTGCCCTATTGCCAGGAGCACAATATCGGCGTTATCGTCTATTCACCGATGATGTCTGGCCTGCTCAGCGGAAAGATGACCAGGGAGCGCATCGACAATTTCCCAGAAGATGATTGGCGCAAACGTAACGAGGAATTCCAGGAACCGCGTCTATCACGCAATCTCAAGCTGGCAAGCCTCTTACAGGATATTGGCTATCCCTATAATCGCACCACCGCTGAGGTCGCTATCGCCTGGACGCTGCGGCACCCGGCGGTAACAGGAGCAATCGTGGGAGGCCGGCGCCCTGAACAGGTCGAAGAGATCATTGGAGCCGCCGAATTCCGCCTGTCCGAAAGCGAGCTTGAGCAGATTGAGAAGTTCCTGCAAGAAAACCCTTAAGGGACGGATAATGAGAGTAGTGTGCCCCAGCTAGACAATAGGCTCAAGATGTTGCGCAAACCACTGACTTGTCAACTCCGCCACCTGTTTTAGCGCGTCAGAAGCTTCAAAGAGACCTGCGCTGGAAGCAATGCTTTCCACCTTCTTGTTGGTCTCTGAGGCTATGGGCATATTTTGCAGCGCCTCGCGGTTCATTTGCTGCGCGGCGCTATCATTATCCCGCACCATGAGCAATGTTGGGGCCACTACACGGGTAAGATAGGGTCGAGCCAGGTCTATACGCCCCTCGCCCACAACGATAGCATAAACAAGGTCGGGGCGTTCAGCCGCTGCGATGAGGGCCGCGGCGCCCGTCGCACCACTCCCAAAATAACCGAGAGTAAGGTTCTGCGTCTCCAGGTTCACTGTCAACCAGTTGGAGATACCTATGATGCGCTGGTACAGTATACTCACATTGAAGCGGAAGAATTGCGTTTCACCGTCTAATTGCTCTTCGTCCTCTGTCAGCAAATGAACAAGCAATGTAGCCAGTCCTGCTTCATAGAGTGCATCCGCGAGCAAGCTATAAGAAGATAGTGGTTCTATGTGTTTACTGCCCTGTGCCAGTAAGACTATACCTCGTGCGTTTTGTGGTATGCTCAATTCGCCCGCGAGCTCAAGGGCTCCTGCCGCTACTTGCACCAGTCGTGCTTGCCTACCTCTCTCAGAAGACGGGCTCTCCATCATTTTTTCTCCCTTAACTGCAACTTTGACGCCGTTTTATTTAGCATAATGCAAGAGTATACAGGCATACAAGTCAACAACAAATGGCCCGATTGATGTTGCTTCCTACTCTGATAAAAAAGCACATTTGCTACATTCGCGACAAGTGCGACAAGTGCGACAAGTGCGACAAACAGCCAGCAGAGTGATCACATCGGGCCATCGATCAAGCTACCAGTCTGCCATTGACAGCGGAATAAGTGCTAGTATATAGGGAGTTGCCTATATACTGGCACCTACGAAATCAAACCGACCCACACGAAAGAGCTTGACGATGGCAGACTATTCGAGGTCGTTACTTAACGACAAGGCCCACCTGGTTGGAGAACCAGAAGTACTTCATGCTATAGATATCAAAAAGGCAAGCCCCTGGATACTGCTGGCGACGATCCTCGGCTCTAGCATGGCCTTTATCGACAACAGCGTTGTCAATGTTGCGCTGCCCAGGTTACAGGCCGATCTGAATGCGTCAGCTACGCAGGTCCAATGGGTTGTAGAGGCCTACGCGCTCTTTCTCTCAGCTCTTATCCTGGTTGGCGGTTCACTGGGCGATTCGTTTGGTCGCAAACGGATCTTTGCTATCGGTATCGCTCTTTTTGCCGTGGCATCCATAGGCTGCGGAATCTCGCAAAACATCTCGCAGTTGATTGCGACCCGTGCGCTGCAAGGGGTCGGAAGCGCCTTGTTGACCCCTGGCAGCCTCTCTATCATCCGCGCGACCTTTCCCGCTGAACAGCGTGGACGAGCTATCGGCATGTGGTCCAGTTTCTCAGCCATCACTACCGTTCTGGGACCGCTGCTGGGCGGTTGGCTGGTGCAGTATGCCACGTGGCGCTGGATCTTCTTTATCAATATTCCTCTGGCGGTAATAGTGCTGGTCGTCCTGTTCTGGCACGTTCCCGAGAGCCGCAATGCCAGTGGTAGGACTCACTTAGACTGGTCAGGGGCGCTGCTTGCCACTATCGGTCTGGGGACGCTTGTCTATGGCCTGATCGAATCGAACAACCTGGGACTTTCGAACCCGCTGGTGCTTGCCATGCTTACTCTTGGCATTGCGGCCTTGGTCGGATTTATCGTGGTAGAGCTTCGCAAGGCTCGACCTATGATGCCGCTGACGCTCTTCCGTTCGCACACATTTACGGGCGCAAACCTGGTGACGTTGATGCTCTACGCGGCCCTGGGAAGCACCCTTTTCTTCCTGCCCTTTAACCTCATTCTCGTCCAGGGCTATCCCCCCGCTGCTGCCGGGGCGGCATTTGTACCTTACACCCTCTTGATTTTTGGCCTCTCCCGCTGGTCGGGGGGATTGGTGAGCCGCTTTGGCGCTAAGCTGCCGCTTGTCATTGGCCCCTTGCTCGCGGCCACAGGCTATTTCCTCTTCACGCTGCCTGGCATCGGCGGCATTTACTGGACAACCTTTTTCCCGGCGGTAGTGGTCTTAGGACTCGGTATGGCTACAACCGTTGCCCCGTTGACAACCACTGTACTGGGAGCAGTGAAGGATCGTTACGCGGGTATTGCCTCGGGCATCAATAACGCAGTAGCACGGGTAGCGGGTCTGCTGGCTATCGCCGTGCTCAGCATCTTTGTCCTGCATACCTTTAATAGCAGTCTCGACAGCCGACTGGATGCACTGCATGTTTCACCCACGATACGGCAGTTGCTGGATGACCAACGAATCAAGCTCGCGGCCGCCCAGGTTCCGGCGACGGTACAGGGCACGCTTCATGCCGCGTTACAACATGCTATCGCCGCGGCTTTTGCGGACAGTTTCCGCCTGGTTATGTGGATTGGAGTTGGTCTCGCGCTCACGAGCGCATTATGCGCTTTCTTACTGGTTGAAGGGAAGTCCACTTCATAGAGCGAATAATCTACTCTAAACCTTCTTGATATCAAGAGAAGCCAGGTACTGGCATTCAACGTACGCCTGGTAGGCCCCGGCTGAGCCTGGAGCGTCGGTAGGTCCTCCATTGGGTGGAATAGTGCGGCCAATATATGCATCTCCCGCCAGCTGCTTCAATTGCAGCGCCGCAGTCATGACGGCAGGATCTGCAAGACTGGAGGCCTTGAGGATTTGCACATCATAGCCACGCATTTGTTGTATCCAGCTCTTCAAGTCAGCCAATGCATTGCTCACATTCTGAGCATGCTGGCGTAATGTGGCGTTATCTCCAGCGGTCTGACTTATCTTATCTACCTGTGCAGACAGAGCGTCGATGTAGCCTTGCTGCGTTGATGAGGAGAGGAGACCAACCGGCAGCGAGAGCATATCTGGGTATGAGGCCGGTAAATCTCCGCTGCTCCTCGCAGACCGGGAGCCATCGATCAGCTCGATGATACGGATTGCCTGGCGTTGAGCCAGCGCGTAGCCCTGCTTCGACTGGATACTGTCCACCACGCTTACAGCCTTGTCATTGATCCCCTTGATGGAGTCGAAGAGTCCGCTGATGAGGCTCGCATGGGTAGGGTAGCCGGGCAGAGAGTACAATACATGCTGGATATACGGGAAGGAAGCGGCAGGCAGATCGGCCTGATAGACTTTGGCGCTAAGCGTAGGTGTGGCAGGCGTGGAGGTTCCATTGTTTTCTTCAGTCACGAAGACACCACGGATAAACGCCAGGAGATTGCTATGATTTGCGTTCCCTGGATAGAGCAGCGTCGCGGAGCCATTTTGTAGCGTGAGAGTGCCCATTGGTATTGCCTGCCCCGAGACGTTCTGGAGCCAGGCAAAATAGTGGTTCCCTTGTGGCGGATCAGGGACGTTTTGCACTTCGATATGCAACATATCGTTCTTCCCAAGCGCATCATCCTGGAAAAAGACGTGTCCAACTACGCCGTTCGTTGAAGGAGTTGAAGCAGAACGGAATAAGAGACTGACCCCAAGCGAACCGACGACGACCAGCAGGAGGAGCGAACCGATAATTGCCAGCGCCACCGGCGATAGGAAATTTCTAGAGCGCAATTTCAAATCACCTGCTGCTATTGCTGACGACACCACAGAGGTCGCAGGAACCTTCATCGAAGGCGTCGCTAACCTGCCCCCGTTCTGCGTTTGCTGCTGAGGTAAGTCAACGCGCTGAGCGGCGGTGGTTCCAGGGATGGGTGCAGGTGTTTTCGGGTTCAATGCCAGGGGGACAGTTGTGGGACGCGTGTTTTCTCCTATTGTTTGTTTGCCCGGGTTCCCTTGCCCCGGCAGCGCAACATGTTCCGAGGAGATATCCGAGAGAGGTTGTGATACTCCCAGGAACGATGACATGCCATTGGCCGACCGGCGCACCTGGCGGCTGGGATCGCGCAAAGGCCCACTGTTCCTATAGAAAAGTGGCTCCTCGGATTTATTCAATGTCATTTGCGGTAAACGCTCTATGGAGCAAGCTTCGGCGACGGCTCTAGCCAGCAATGTTGCCGTGGCAAAGCGAGTCTTAGGATCTTTCGCCATGGCGCGCAGGATCACTTCTGAAAGTGGAAGGGGAATATTGGGGTTAATGAGCATGGGAGAGGTGGGTAGCGTATTGAGGTGATGCATCATGATAGCCATGCTGCTCTCACCTTGAAAGGGCAGTACTCCGGTACATACTTCGTAGAGAATTACTCCCAGTGCATAAATATCACTGCGCGGATTCGCTTCCTCCCCTTTCACCTGTTCCGGGGAAATATAGAGGGTGGAAACATTATTGTTATTTCCGGGGAGATGTGCAATACCGAAATCGGTGAGCATTGGTTCACCAGCGGGTAAATGCGTCGTGTTTTTTATGTCGAGCAGGATATTCGATGGCTTGATGTTGTTATGAACGATTCCCTGTTCGTGCGCATAATCAACGGTGGCACCAACGCGTGTAAAGAGATTCACAATCTCGGCGACAGGCGGGAACATTCCCATATGCGAGGTACGCTGGATACTCTTCACGAGCGTGGTTTGCCCCTCGATGTAGTCCATGACTATATAAGGGGTGGTCTCGTTGCTGGATTCCGATGGACGGGAAATATTGGCCTCGCGTACTTGCACAATGTTGGGATGGTGCAATGCCGTTATGCCTTGCCATTCTTTCATGAAGAAGGTAATGAAATTGGGGTCATTCTGAAGCAGATCGGGATGAAGCATTTTCACGGCAACATCCTGCCGGGATTGTCTATCAACACCTTTCCAGACCTCGCCCGTGCTCCCGTATCCAAGCAGTTCCTGCAACTCGTATTTTCCAAGGCGTCGTGGGGTTGCGTTCATGGTTCTTTTCCTTAACCGCAACAAAATTAACAAAATATTACTACAATCCCATCACTACCATACAACTTTTTAGACATGCGTTCAAGTGCCTGAGACTTTTTTCCCATGCTTTCGCCAGCAATGGAGGCTTCGCGACTTGTCGCAAAGTCAGGCAATTGATAGCGCGAACCAGGTTGCTCGTGGCTGCGTCATGAGCAATCTGAATAAAGCGTGAATACAAACGCGGGAAATATCACCGCAGAAATTATTTGAGTTATCCGCAACAATCACGTCAATATATTTAGGATAAATTGAAGCTTGTATATCAAAGTTATGGCATTCAAGTGTAAGGTGAAAGATGATGATGCTCGACTACTTGACATTCACAACGATATGCACGCTCTTGCTATTGTGGTGGGTAGCGCATCGTATTAGCCATCCATTCAAATGCACCTGTGGGTTCGAGACACGCTTCGTTTATAGATTCAAGAAGCATGTGCTACAAACTCATAAATGGGCCTGAGTGCTGCTCACACAAGAAGAAGTGATGCACGCAGCACAAACGCATGATTTGTCGTGTAGCCAGAAACGGCTTATCCCAAAAGAAATAGGTGAAGGAGAGCCATGCAAAAACATGGTATGAAGATACTTTCTTTTCCGCTATAATAGAGGCTACACGTAACAAGTAAAGGGGAAACAGGTGCGTTTCAGTCTGCAGGACATCAAAAAACAGGTATATCGACGTGGGGGAGAACTCTATGTCGGGTTGCACTTTCTCCGGCCAGGCGAGCTGCGGCTAGAGATAGAACGCTTGATTGCTTATCATGAGCAATTGATGGGGCAACCACGGCAGCAGTTCTCCCAGGACGAGGCCCGCGCATGTGTAGGCGATTACCGGCTGGCCCATTGTCTCATAGCTGCACTGAGCGCCTGGTATCACTGGCAGCAGCGCTCCTGGTCAGAGGTGTTCCAACGCATCGGCAGCGAACCCCAGTCGCTGCTTGAAATGGCAGGTATTACTTCTCCTATCCATCTGCGGCTCGCGCTTTATGATTATGTCAACGAACACCAGCAAGGCTTCCTGGACGCACAGGAACGCACTGCCACTTTGCAGAAGTTCTCGGCCACATACCAGCTCGGCGCTTCAGACCTGGAGTACCTGCTAGCGCTGGACAGCGACGATGAAGAGGTGCTGACGCGCGAGACGCCGCGTCCCCCGTCCGCGCAGGACGTGGCGACATTGTATAACCAGTGGGCTTTTGAGTCGGCGCTCTTCAATGCCTCGAACGTGCGCTTTATCATCGACTGTAACGCTTTTGAACATGCGCAGAGTGGAATTGATCTCTCCGCCGGCGCGGCCGGGCAGATCGGTACTGGTATCGGCACAGTCGTCAAACGCCTCTGTTACCTGGCTCGCCGGCTCGGCGTCTATTATGATCTCACCTATGACCCTTCCAGCGCCAACACGGCACCGCTGTTGCATCTTACGCTCTACGGCCCTCAAGAGATGACCGGTGCGCCACAGCAGTACGGCATGCGCTTAGCCAGGCTTTGTCGCTTACTTTTAGGCTATGGCTCCTCCCCACGCCATGTTGCTACCATTGCACACGAGCGGAACAAGCAGAAACGGAGTAAAACCCTTACGAACGCCATCGTTGAGGCAGAGGCGACCGTGCATTTTTTGCAACGATCGTATTGCTTCGCTATGGATCAAACGCTGCTCTCGCTGCTGCCACCTGTTGAGGCAGCGCCCGATAGTAACGTGGAAGAACTGCCCGCGTATGCTCAACGGGGAACAACGGATGCGCCATCCATCTTTGATAGCAACATCGAACAATCCTTCACCGAGGCATTTATTGCCTTGCAAAACAGCAACGCCGTAGAAGGTTGGCAACTTTTGCGCGAGCCTGAGCCTCTCATGCTCGAGCACGGTATTTTCATCCCGGACTTCGCGCTTACACGCGAGCAGAAGCGCATTTACGTTGAAATACTTGGTTTCTGGACACCATCTTACCGGGAGCGCAAGCTTCAGAAGTTGCAACAACTGCGCAATCGCGGAGACATTGTGCTGGCTATTCCAGTAGAAGCGAGAGAGGCTTTCGCAAGTATCACACAGATGTTCCCCATTGCCTGGTATGCCGGTCAATTATCAGCTACCGAACTCATCAAGCTGTTGCGCAATCGCTACGACGACTTCGCGGCCCGCCTGGCATTGATCGACAGCGCCGCTGTGCGACAGCGCGTACAGGCGGAGGGTTTCTTGCCGGAACGTCTCTGCTATGAACTCTTGCACGCGTACCGCCGCTCAGAACTGCCGCAGGCGGCGGAACGTGTGAGCGGGCAGGGCATTGCTTTCTCCGCTGGGATAGGACTCTACAAGCTCGATTGGATGGAACAACTGCGAACCTCGTTCGTATTATTGATAGAGAATCTTGCTGCGCCCTCTCTGTCGGACGTTCTGCGCGAGGCCAGAGCGCGCTGGTCGTCTCTAGCCGATTGCGGAGACTCGACCATTGAAGCGATACTGGGCCTCTGGCCGGAGGTGCGCGTGAGCCGATCCTCGATTTTTGAAGCGACTGTGGAGGTCGTCAAAGATGGAGAAGGGCAACTTTATACGATCAATAACGAGGAAACCACGGTTAGCGCGCCCGCAAAGAAATCAGGGCGCGAAAAGCGTACAATACCAAAGAAACGTGTTGTGAAAGAGGCCGCCCAGGGCGATTTATGGAATTAAAATTGTATACACTCGAATGTTAAAGAAGTTTGATGGACCGATTACTCTATGGACGTTAAAGAATTGATAGGTGTCACGCTTGGCACATGTACCTTTGAGCGCATCATTGGACACGGCGGCATGGGTGCAGTGTACCTGGCGCAGCAATCTCGCCCGGTGCGCACCGTGGCGGTAAAGGTGCTCATCCCTGGCAACAACACCGAAGTCGAACAGAAGGACGTTTTCCTGGCACGGTTCCGCCGCGAGGCTGACACCATCGCAAAGCTCGAACACAAAAATATCTTACCTATTTATGAATATGACGAGGCGGTGGTAGAACAGGAGCGGGTCGCATACCTGGTGATGCCGTTTATCCGCGGCGGAACGCTGCGCGAGCGCATTGACGACACGAACCGTTCCGGCTCACACTTCGATCTCAAACTCGTTGTCAGCTACATAAGCCAGGTGGCTGATGCCCTCGACTACGCCCACGGCCTTGGTGTGGTGCATCGCGACATCAAACCGGGGAATCTGCTCTTCCACCTTGATGGCAGACTACTGCTCGGCGACTTTGGCATTGTGCGTTTGAAAGCCATGCCCGGACTGACCAGCGTAGGCATCTTCCTGGGAACAGCGGAATACGCCTCACCCGAACAGATCAGCACCAATGAAATAGATTTTCGCTCGGATATTTACTCGCTTGGTATCATCCTATTTGAGTTACTCACGGGAAGTGTACCCTATGCAGGCCCTAATGCTTTCGCGGTGATGGCTAAGAAGATGCATGATCCGCTGCCCTCCATCAAAGACTCTCGCCCTGATCTCTCACCCGCCATTGAAGCGGTCGTGGTGAAAGCGCTGGCAAAGAATCCCGCGGACCGTTACCAGAGTGCTTCGGAGATGGCGGCTGAGCTGCGGGCTGCCGTAGAGTCAGGGCACTCACTGCGTCTCACTGGCGATGGCAACAATATTGACCTGACTGTAGCCGAGCGGCCCTGGGGCGCGGTCTCATCAATGGTTGCCACCGTACCTGCTCCCAGCATTCCGCCGGCACAACCAGCGAGGCCGGTTCCACCCGGCGGTGTAGCCAGCCCTCTGCAACAGCAGCAGGGTCAATGGCAGTGGCCTTCGCAGGCACAGGCGCAAAGTCCGGTTGGCGTGCTTCAAGCATATCCAGCAGGCTATGCCGCTCCCTCTTATCCATATAGACCACAGGATCAATTACATCCCGGCGGAGCAGCCATCAGCGCGGATGCGAAACAGTATCGCGAGGGGAAACGCTTATTCTATGGCATTACGGCATTGATTGCGCTGCTCACACAATTTATTATCTTCATCTTTCTGCTATCAAAAGATAACACTGTATTGGTTGTCTTATTGGGAATGCTGCTAGGCTGCGGCCTCAATTTCTTGATCCTGGGGGCAATGGGCTTTACCGCTGTGGTGCGCAACCGCCCTGTGCGTAAATTCGTCATGCGCGCTGTCATCATTGCTATCATCACGCCCGTGCTAAGCGGCGCCTTCATTGCTTATGGTGTGGTATCCCCTGGCTCACCTCATCTTATCGCTTATATTGTCCTGTTGGTGAGCAACCTCTATCTCATGCGCCAGCTTGGCCGTATCGATGCCAAAGAACAGGTAGAGGTGGCGCCAATACTCTGGCGGCCGGCCGTGGCAGGAGCCATGACAGGGTTGTTGCCACTGACAATCATGATGATTTTCGCCTTGCCGGCTTTTTTCGTGTACCCACGCAACAGCCTCCCCTGGCTGGATGTGCTAGGTGTGTTGTTCATTATCTTCATAGGCATTCCTACGCCTGGTGCCATGATGGCAGTCTGGCTCTCAGCGAAGATGAGTTTTGCCACGCTGTCGCGCAGTAGCGCTATCGCAGGCATGCTCATGTTCGTTGGAGCATTTCTACTGGGGATCTTATGGAACGTGATCTTTTCATCACACTCAGCCATTTTCAGCCATTTGAACCAGTCATGGATAGCGCTGCTGATCATCGCGAGTGTCTTAAGCCTGGTTGGCGCCCTGCGCGGTATGCTAGATGCATGGATATGCCGCCGCTTCCTCAAGAAAAAATAGAAGAGGTAGAATAGTTGGCCCGTTGTTTGAATACACGTCCAGGTGGAGGACATGAGAACCCTGCCAATGCCGTCGTCTGTCCTCGCTGTGACTTTCTCGTGCAGGGTGCGCATATCGGCGGCTACGAAGTCCTCTCCTTCATTGGCGCAGGCAGCTATGGTCATGTCTACAAGGTACGTGAGCCGGCGCCGCTCGGCCGCATTATGGCCCTTAAAGTGCTGCGCTTCGACCAGTTCAACGAGAAGGCGCTGGGAAACTTTTTTGACGAGGCACGGCGCATTGCAGACCTGCAACATCCAAATATCCTGCCAGTCTACAACTTCGGCAAGCTGGAGGATGAACGCCCCTACCTGGTGATGGAGTACGCGCCCCAGACAATCTATGACCTCTTCCGTCGTGATGATGGCAGTAGAAGAGTCGCTTACGCGGAGGAGTTGGTACCTTACATGCGGCAGGCTGCTGATGCGCTGAGCTTTGTGCATCAAAATGGGCTGATTCACCAGGATGTCAAGCCGGGAAATCTGCTCATCGGGCGCAGTGGTCAACTTCTACTTTCGGATTTTGGCACAACGTTTTACCTGGGAATGCAGACACACGCTTCCCTTGGCGAAGCGACAGGAACAGCGGCCTATATGCCTCCCGAACAATGGCAGGGCAATCCGCGCCGCGATTCCGACCAGTATGCGCTAGCCGTAAGCTGTTATGAATTGCTCAGTGGCCGTACCCCCTTTGTGTATAGACGCGTCGAAGAGATGTGGAACGCGCATTTTAATGAGCTACCTTCCTCTCCGCAGCAGTGGAATCGGCGCATTCCGGTAGAGGTAGCAGCGGTGATACTGCGGGCGCTGGCGAAGGATTATCGCCAGCGTTACCCCAATATCCTGGAATTCGCACAAAAATATGCCGACGCAGTGCAGACGGCTCAGCAGCGCTATGTATGCCAGGTCTGCAAACACCAGAATCGTACTGGCGCGCAGCGCTGCAGCGCTTGTGGCGCCGAGCAGGATAACCGGCACTGCCCCTACTGTGATGAGCCACTCCGCTTCGGACAACGCTGTTGCTCCGTCTGTGGCCGGCTGACCATACCACCCGGTATCTTGCTCAATAGCCCGTTATCTGGGGTCAGCGCGCGGCAGGGGCGCTATGTCATTAAGCGTGTCTTGAAGCACAACGAAGAGACCAGGTTGATGGTCGCCGTAGCCTACGATACCCAGGCAAACGATGCCCAGGTAGTACTGAAACGCTGGGAGTGCACCGACTTGCCACTGACTCGCCGCGCAAAAGAACTGGTCTATTACGAGAAGGCCACAGAACCCCTGATGCGCCTGCGTCACCCATTGCTGCCGCGCGTGCTTGATCGTTTCGTCGAGGGCAAACACTATTATATCGTGCTGACCTATGCCGATGGCGAAAGCCTGGAAGAACGGATGCAGAAATTGCTCAGGCCGCTGGCGGAGCGCGATGTGATTGGTTATATGAATTCGCTGCTGAATGTCTTGATGGCCCTGGAGCGAGAACATCCTCCTCTGCGCCACTATGACATCACTCCCAGCAACATCATCATCGAGAGATGGCGAGGAAGACCCATCCTGACGGGTTTCCAGGTTTCACCGCCGCCCTCGTCAGTTGAAACGATGGGTAATGGGAGCCAGCATCGCACGACACGGAAACTGGTGATTTCTCCTTATCTACCCGTGCAGGATAAGCCTTACGACCAGCGCACCTGCATCTACTCGCTGGCGGCATGTATGCACTATGCGCTGACAAACTATGCGCCGCCGCACTATCCCGCTTTCCCGCCCGTGCGTATGCTGAATCCAAATGTTTCTGTTGCGCTCGAAACCATACTGAGCCGCGCCTTGATGGAGGACAACCGGGAACGATATCAGAGCTACGGAGAGATCCAGAGGGATTTGAAAAGTTTGCTGTCATGAACCCCATGCATGAATGCAGGGGCTTGTCCCTGGCTTCTAACCCATCTCGCTGACAGTATACAGCGAGACATTCAGACCGAGACGATAGGCACCATGACCGATGCCCCTTCCAAGATGGCCCAACATTTTTACGTGGCAAGGCCATTGGTTGCCACAACCCGTATGTTGCTAAGGTGCAAGCCGTTTCACCGCTCTTGAACGGTGTGCCTAAGCATGTAGCTATTCTACCACAAGGAAGGAAAACCGGAAATGGAGCAAAACCCCGATGCCCAACCCCCAAAGAAGGACTCGGCATTCCTCCCCGCGCATGAATGCGGGGGCCTCCTGCCTCGGTTTGGTGAAACTTTCCTCAATGAAGCAGAAACGGGACCATGGGCAGAAATGTCCACAACCCCGACAACGGTTATCCCCGCTGTTCGATTGGAACGTATTGAGTCACTTTCGGGCCGACGTATTCGGCCCGAGGGCGAATCAGGCGGTTATTGGCGTACTGTTCAAGGACGTGGGCCGTATAGCCAGCGATGCGACTACAAGCGAAAATGGGCGTATCCAAGTCAATGGGAAAGCCCAACATGTAGTAAACGGAGGCGGAATAGAAATCGACATTACAATAAAGGCCCTTTTGTTCTTTGATATAGTCCTCGATAATCCGCGACATCTTGAACCAGCGGCTATCACCGGTGCGTTTCCCCAGTTCTTCGGACATAGCCCGTAAATGGGTAGCGCGCGGGTCTTCCGTTTTGTATACGCGGTGCCCAAAGCCCATGATGCGCTCTTTGTGCTCGACGGCATTGCGAATGTAGGGTTCGGTATTACTCACCTCGCCAATGCGCAGGAGCATGCGCATCACCTGTTCGTTGGCTCCACCGTGCAGCGGGCCAGATAGAGCGCCGATGGCCGAGGTAATAGAGGCATACATATCAGCGAGGGTGCCAGCCGTTACACGAGCGGCAAAGGTAGAAGCATTCAGTTCATGATCGGCGTGGAGTACCAGGGCAGTGTCCAGGGCGTGAGCGGTGTAATCATCGGGCATCTCACCATTGAGCATATAGAGAAAGTTTGTCGCGGTATTATGATCAGGCAAAGGAGCAACTGGCTTCATGCCATTGCGAATATGTTCCCAGCTTGTCACAATCGTCCCCAGCGCCGCTGTAAGACGTATCGCGCGGCCATAGTTCGCCCCGGGAGACCTGTCTTCAGGGTTGGGATCAAAAGAAGAGAGGGTGGAAACGATGGTACGAAGTACTTCCATGGGAGAGGATGACCTGGGCAGCAGGTGCATTATCTCGATCACGCGTCCTGGTAACTCGCGATTGGCCTGTAATTGAGCTGTCACTTCTTCAAGCTGGGCTCGTGTCGGTAAGATACCGTGCCAGAGCAGGTAGGCGGTCTCTTCAAAAGAGGAGTAACGCGCCAGGTCGTGGATATCGACCCCATAGTAGGTGAGTTTTCCAAGTTTACCATCGAGGTCGCAAATACGTGAATTGGTTGCTACGATATCTTCAAGGCCATCTGTGGTCGGCATATGGGCTTCCTCCAGAGCGGGGGCAGGCTTCGGTTCGGTGAATGCAACTGGCACCCGGTAAGTGAGCATCTGCTGCTTCCACGATGAAGCAGTGAACTTTCAACACAACAAACCATATGGCTTGTGTAAAGTAATTATATTCTCATTCATTCAGTCATGTCAACGCGAGGCTTTTTGAAGAGCATAGTCTCCAACCATAAAATATGTTACACTAGCGCCAGCAAAAAAGACAAAAGTGAGGCGCTGCAATGGCAAAACAAATGCGAGACGATGAGGAACAACTTATCGCCCGCAGCCAGCGTGGAGATGTCAACGCATTCAACGAGCTGATCCTGCATTACCAGCAAACAACCTATGGCGTCGTCTACCGCATGGTAGGCAACGCCGATACTGCCGCGGATATCACACAGGATGCTTTTATCGCCGCTTTCCGCGCCATTCGATCCTTTCGCGGCGGCTCCTCATTTCGTGCCTGGCTCCTGCGCATCGCCTCAAACATGGCCTGTGACCACTGGCGTCGCACACAGCGACACCCCGAAGAATCGTTAGATGTACTCGCCGATGAAGATGAGCCACATGCGGCCAGCGATCTAAGTTCCCTGGTGGAAAGCGGGCAAGAAGCAAACCCTGAAGAATATTTACTCAGTCAAGAATTACAGGGCATTATTCAACGCGGCCTACAAGCACTTCCCCTCGATCAACGAATAGCTGTGGTTTTATGCGATATCGAGGGACTTTCATATGAAGAAATTGCGCTTACAACCCAGTCTAATATTGGGACGGTGCGGTCACGCATCGCGCGCGGGCGAGCGCGCCTGCGCCTTTACCTTGACCAGTACAGGGAACTTTTGCCACGTAATTATCGTCTACCTACTAACAAAGAGTAAAACCAGCATGGAGTACCGGCGTGGCCAATTTAGATAGAGATCGACACCTGACAACTGAACAGCTTTCAGCGTTCCTGGACGCGCAGCTCTCGCCAGCGGAACAGGTGGAATATAATGCACATATCGAAAGCTGCCAGCGGTGTCAAGGCGCACTGGCGAGCCTGCGACAGACGGTGGCTTTACTGCGAGCTATGCCACAGCCAGCGGTACCCCGTTCATTCGCGCTGCCAGCAGGTGTCACCTACCTACAAGAACCAGTCACTCGCCAGGGAGAACCAGCATACACACCAGCACGACGCAGGTTGCCCTATTACATGCAGCGTTCCCTGCGCATAATGAGCACTATTGCCGCGGTGATCGGCTTTATCTTCCTGCTGTCAGGTGTTCTACCCATGCTGATACATGGTGGGGGGACAATGACAACGTCGGCAGGTTCTGCAACGGCGCCAGCCTCACCTAATAATAAGGCCATGCAGCCGAATGAAAAGGCAACGAACAATGCGCCTACACACACGCCCAATAAAACCTCCCCTAGCGCTGGGAGCTCACCCAACGGCACACCAGCGCGTGGTAATACACCCGCTGCGAGGACGGAGCCAAAGAAAACCTCCCCCAATAACCAGCCGCCGAAACAAGCTCCGCCTGCGCCTCCAATTATCGACTTGAGTATACCCCTGGCGCGGCAAGCGCTGGGCTTCGCTCTCCTGGTCATCGGCATTATAGGCGTCCTCTTAACGAGGCGCTGGTCGCCGCGAAGGATGTAAAGAAGGCTATGCCCTGGCGATCCTCCAACACTCTTTCGCAATTGACCAGTCTTCCTGCGTGCTCACAATGAGCACTCGTACAGCAGAATTGGCAGTGGCAACATCCTGGTCCGAAGGGGATTGGGAATTTTTTTGCGGGTCGAGGTGGAGGCCAAGAAAAGCAAAGGCAGCACAGACATCCGTCCGCATTTCGGCGTCATTTTCACCAACCCCGCCGGCAAAAACGAGGGCATCCAGCCCACCCAGCACCGCTATCATTGACCCGATATAAAACCGCAGTCGATGGACGTAGATAGCGAAGGCCAGTTTCGCTCTTTCATTGCCCTGCCCAATAGCTTCATGTATTGCCCGTATATCGCCCGATACGCCAGAAACTCCTTTCAGGCCGGATTCTTTATTGAGCATGGTATCAAACTGGTCGGCGGAGTACCCCTTTTGGCGCAACAGGTAAATGAGGATCCCGGGATCGACCGAGCCAGAGCGACTGCCCATCATCAAACCTTCGAGCGGGGTAAACCCCATGGTGGTATCGATACTGTGACCGTCTTGAATAGCGGCTAATGAGCAACCGTTGCCGATGTGGCAGGTCACCAGGCGCAAGGATGCCAGGTCGCGCCCCAGGAGCTGAGCGGCGCGCTGGGCGCAGTATTGATGGCTGATGCCGTGAAAGCCATAGCGCCTGATGCCCTGCTCGAACCACTCATAAGGTCCTGGATAAACGACCGCTTCCATGGGGAGCTGGCTGTGAAAGGCGGTATCAAAGACTGCTACCTGCGGCACACGCGGCAAGATTTGCTCAATCGCCTCGATGTCCTCCAGGTTCAAGGGATTATGCAGGGGGTCAATCAATGATAGGCGCTTGATAGCATCCTTCACGGCGGGTGTAATCTTCGTACTCTCGCGATACTCCTGCCCACCGTGTACGACGCGATGGCCAACGATATCGATCTCTGACGCTTGAGCGATGACCTGCGTTTTGCCGCTCCAGAGGGTTTTGAGCAGGTGCGCGAGCACGTCCTGTCGTGAAGTGGTTGGTAGTTTCTCTTCCAGGCTTTGACCAGTAGAGGTAGTAATCTTGCAGTGCGTTTCGCCTTGATGCTCGGACCAATCAGCATTGGCCTCCCAGAGCGGTGCTTGCGGCTGGTCGGGGAGACTATCTCCCATTTCATAGAGGCGGCATTTCTGACTACTTGAACCAACATTCAATACGAGGATTTTCATGAACAATTCCTTACGTTGTGCTCTCTTTTGCGCTTCTTCGCGCAATTTTACATATTACTCCTCCCATTATATAAAACGTTTGCCGCAAGCTGCACGCATATCGCATACGTAATAGGATTGGGATAGAAGATTGACGTTTTGACGAAAGAAGCTTTATGATATAAGAGTATAGAAATAGGTGGAGTTTTTCGTACTTTTTCTCAGGAAGAATGGAGTTTTTTACAGGTTTGTCCTCCAAATTAGCATACTTGACGGGTTATTAGCATTAGACAGGTTATTTGAGTTATGAACAGCGATATTTTGTTAGTCTATCCCATCATTAATGTGATCGTGACCGGGCTTTTTGCGGGAGTAGTATTGCGCCAGTATCTACGGCGTCACCGCACGTACCAGTTCTTCTGGGCAATCGCACTGTTGATGGCCTTCTTCGCATCGCTGGCCTATGTAGCTATGATACTGGTGCATCCCACCAGTGAGCCTGGAGTTCTGTTCTTCCACATCTACTACATTCTGGGCGGAGCGTTAATAGCTGCCTGGCTTGGCCTCGGCAGCATAGCGCTGGTCACAAGTGCCCGTTTCACACGCCTCTGCCTGGTCGTGCTCTGTGTGTTGAGTGCATTAGCAGTGCTACTCATTGCTTTTGCCACTGTTGATAAGGGGCAATTGAGCCAGATTGCTGGCACCCCTGGAACAGCCATATTGCAGCCAGCGGTAGGTCCCTGGTTGATAACCATTATTACTTTGAACACACTCGGGGCTGCAGCTGTAGCTGGCGTGGCCATCTATTCCGCCTGGCAAGTGAAACGCCGCCAGGGTTCGAGCACATTGTTTGGGGCGAATATTCTGATCCTGGCCGGTACACTCACCATTGCTCTTGCAGGCACCACAGCCCGCCTGGGAGTGAAAAACATTTTCTGGCTGGTTATGGCTCTCGGCTGGACAGTCTTCTTTATTGGCGTCCTGCTTACCAGCCGGGCACGTCGTCCTGCAACCCCGGCTAAACAAGAAGGTCAGCAGAACAATGTAGGGGCCTTGCACAGTACAACCTGAACCTTGACACGAAAGAGGACGACCTGGCGCATCGAGACGTTGTGCCAGAGACGTCCTCTTTCGTGTCATTTATTCGTGTTGAGTTATTGATTCAGTTGCAGTTCACCCAGCTTGACGCTAACCGTCATCTGCTGGTTGCCACGATAGATCTGCACGGAAACCGTATCGCCAGGGCTCTTGCTGATGAGAGCATCACCCAGCGAAGCAGTGTCGGTCACCTGTTTATTATCGATTTTTACGATAACATCACCTGCTTGTAGATGAGCCTGGTCGGCTGCACCATTTGGCACAACGCTGACAATCATCGCACCGTGATCGACGGAGAGGTTATCCTGCGCGGCCAGGTTTGGATCAACATCAGCTACTCTTACGCCTAGCGCGGCGCGGCCGGTATGCGTCACTTTGCCAGTTTGAATGATTTGGGTCGCGATAAAATTGACACGATTTGATGGAATCGCGAAGCCGACGCCGTTAGCTGGAGTATTAAATTCAGGGTCAATAGCCGTCAGCGTTGGGATTCCTATCAAGTTACCCTGCATGTCTACCAAAGCCCCACCACTATTGCCGGGATTGATGGCGGCGTCGGTCTGAATGGCATTGGGAATAATCGCTCCGTTCTGCTCATTCACGCTGCGGCCAAGGGCGCTGATAATACCATTTGTCACCGTTTGGGTGATACCCAGAGGATTACCAATTGCCATAACATCCTGCCCAACCTGCAGTTTTGAGGAGTCACCCAGAGTTGCTACCCTTAAATTCGAGGCAGGTGGAGTGATCTTCAAGATAGCGAGGTCATCGGCAGGATCGGTTCCCACCAGTTGAACATTTTTGATGCTGGTACCATCATAGAGCACCACCTCTATGCTTTGTGCTCCCTTGACAACATGATTATTGGTGACGATATAGCCGCGCCGGTCAATGATGACGCCGGAACCAAGTCCCGAACCACTCTGCGAGGTGACGTTCACCTGGACAACTGCGGGTCGCACTTTGGCAATCACGGCCTCTCGCACCGCCTCGGTATTATTGCCATTGAGCGAGGGTACGGTTGGAGCTTGATTTGTGCCTGGCTGTAACTGGCTTGTAGCGGGCGGTGCGACGACGGCTGAGCCGCGTCCAAATTGCCAGCCAGCAAATAAACCAGTGCCGAAGACAATAGCGAGTAACAAGGTCAGCGCGATAATAGCTCCCGTGCGCACGCCACTTCTTGGGCGCCGTGGCGGCGGCGTGTACTCTGGCAGGCTGCCAGGAGCGGGACGGTATTGCTCCGCAGGGGCAGAATGGTATGGTTCCGTAGGGGCAGAGCCATTATCATGAGCGTATGCCGTGCCCTGATCGGATTGATATGGTATAGCCTGTTCATCATACTGCTGCGACATAAGTTATATTCCTCCATAATTTTTGGACGGGTGATACTGTATTCAATGAAAACACAACTACATTTTGATCTGTCAAGATTGTAATCTTCGTACATCAGAAATTCCGCAGAAAATTGTAAAAAGATTGTAAGGAGTACGTGGCTAAGAACTGCTGAGTTGCCAGTGCCAGAAAGTTAAAAAAGCAAGGATCAACGCAATCCTTGCTTTTTCTGGAAGAGGCGCTATTCTTGAGAGCGTTTAATGCTGGTCTCGCCCTCTAGAATGAAGACAATACGTTCGCAGATATTACCACTATGGTCGGCAACCCGCTCAAGCTTGTGAGCAATCCAGAGCAGATAGGTGGCGCGCTGCAAAATGTGTGCATCATTTTGCAGGGCAGGGATGGCACGAGCGCCAGCAAGCATCGCCATCAAATCATGACGTACCAGGTGATAGCGCACATCCACAACGTCATCTTCCTCCCAGATGTGCCTTGCGGCATTGACATCACGCCGCGCAAATGCCTCCATTGTCCCCTGTAAGACGCGCCGGGCCTCCAGGCCCAGATCGAGAATACCACGCAAAATCGTGGCTTCACTGATCTCAACGCCATTCGTCGAGGTGACTTCGGTGTCATCCTTTACCTTCACTTCTGGCCTGGCATCGGACTGAAGGGGCGTCATGCGCAAGATGATCTGCGCAATGCCAGCAGCTCCATCACCAGTACGCTCCAGGTCGCCCGCGATAGAGAGTGCCGAGGTAAGGTAGCGCAGATCGCGCCCACCAAGGGGCTGTTGCAGCGTCAATAAGCGAATGGTGTGCTCCTCGATGGCCGCCCGCAAAATGTCGATGCCGGCATCTGCCTCTATTACTAACCCTGCTTTGGCTATATCGCCGGTCTCCAAGGAATCAAGCGCTTTTGCCAGGGCATCATCTACCAGAGATCCCAGTCGTAAAATTTGTTCATCCAGTTCCTGCAGTTCTTTATCCAGAACAGTTCTTGCCATGTAAATCACTCCTTCATCATACATATACGCCGATATTCAACACAGAGCCACTCAATCGTCGTCAAAGCTGGGTTTAAAAAGACTATCCCTGCCACGGCCCGGCTTTTGTGCCTGCATGCTAAACTTAGTGTAACACATTATCCATAGAAAAACATAGAGAACTATGTTAAATACTGTTCCTATTCTTTAGGGATAGGTGAATTATAAGAAGCGAATTGACAGAATTTCTTGAGAGATGTTACAGTACAGGGTACTGTATGGTTTCATCACTATGGCAATAGTAAGAAAGAACGAGAACAATGTCTACTAAACGATTACTCGGTGCTTTTGCTCACCCCGATGATGAGGGTATAGTGAGCGGCGCATTGTTACAGTATAGCACGTCTGGCGTGGAAACGGGCCTGGTTTGTGCCACACGCGGTGAGGTTGGAGAAATTGCCGATCCCGCCCTGGCAACGCCTGAAAACCTGGGTCAGGTACGAGAAGGAGAGATGCGCGCCGCCGCCGAAGTGCTTGGAGTGCATAACCTCTGGTTTCTGGATTATCGTGACTCAGGTATGGCCGGTACCCCTGAAAATGCTGATCCGCGCGCATTCGCCCAGGCCAGCGCGGCAGAAGTAGTGGGCAAGCTTGTGAAGATTATCCGCGAATTTCGCCCACAGGTTATCGTTACGTTTGATGAAAGCGGTGCTTACGGGCACCCAGATCATATTGCCATCTATCGCTACACGACCAGCGCTTTTCATGCAGCCGCCGACGCCGTACAATACCCCGACCTGGGTCCAGCACACTCGGTCTCTAAACTCTATTATAGTTCTTTCCCACGTAGTGCATTGCGGGCGATTGGCGAATGGATGAGCACACAAAACTATGAAGGGTCTTTCAGCGGTCTCGATCCTGAAAAACTGGGCATGCCGGACGAACAGATCAATGTCTGGCTCAATGTAGAACCGTGGAGGGAGCAAAAGGATCGCTCACGGTCGATGCACCGCACGCAGCTCGATCCCAATAATCTCATGGCGAAGATACCAGAAGAGATTCAGCGAAATTGGAGAAATCATGAATGCTATCAATTGGCAGCATCAAGGGTGGGACCTGATGTACCAGGTGAAAATGACCTTTTCGCGCGCATTCAATAATGAACGAAGTTAGTGAGCCCTTCTCATCCCCTGCTCCAGGCTGCCGTCCAGCATTTGCCATGCCAGAGGGTGAGAAGGAATCCTTCCATCTATTGCCTGGCCCTTTACCCGGCTGAGAATACGAGCAACGATCGAATGCGGTGGTTCTATCGGCTGCAATTGACTGAAAAGAATATCGATATCATCATATGCTATTTCTTTGTCTACATATGTGAATTGTTGTGTATACTGCATTTCTTAACGCCCTCTAATCTTTCTTATTTTTCTTAAGCTTCTTGTCTTAGTACGAATTGGAAAACAAGGTAGTTTCAAAACCGGAGCATACAATTTCAGGAATGAGAAAAAATGCTAAAAAAGGCACCCGGCCTGGCCGGGTGCCTTTTTTAACGAATATCGCTTTCCCCTTTTTTATTAGTGAGCGACAAGTTGATCCTGGTTCATGAGAGCGGTGCGTAGTAGAGGCTTGGCGCGCTGGAAGTAGGTTTTAGCAGTCGCTTCTGGCATATTGAGGGTTTGTCCGATCTCAGAAAAACTGAGTTGACCCGCGTAGCGCAGCAGCACTACAGAGCGAAACTTAATGGGCAGCGTCTGGATGGCATCTTGCAGTCGATACTGCAAGTCGCTTTGCTCAGCCAATTCTTCAGGGAGCGGACCATTATCAGGAATGGCTGCTAAAGGTGAAAGTTCTTCATCATCATTCACCGACTCCAGTTCTGAGAAATGAATAACCCGCTTGCGCCGCAGTTCATCAAGGCAGCGATTGCGCGCAACCTGGAAAAGCCAGGCTTTCAATGGCTTATCTGTACGCAGTGTGTTCAAGGAACCGTGCAATTGAATAAATACATGTTGTAAGATATCGCAGGCCTGGTCATAATCACCCAGGAAGCGATATATGAAGTTAAACAGCGGAGTGCTGTAACGCTTTACAAGATCCTCAAAAGCGTATGGGTCGCCGGCAAGTGTTTGTTGCGCCAACACGCCATCGCTGATATCTATCGTTTGTATTTTTGTCGTCTCTTGTATCTGCATAGTCATGTACTCCTCTTTTCTTTAATATCTGATTATTAGGGTAGCGCCTTTTTGTGCACATTACAAGGATTTTCGACCCTTATAAGCTCTGCTCTAGGAGACTCTAAGCAGATACTAAACTCGCTTAAGACAAACAAATCACTTTCTTATCTCTTTTGAAGGTCGCTTAAAATTAGATAAGTTACTCGCAAGCTTGATAATAATCATTGCAGCGCATATACTCAGGTTTATAAGTAGGGGTGAACATTGTTAACTTTGTAGTTTGGGAGTGCGTTTATGTCCTCAAATCAACCTGTGAAGAAGCCCATCGAAATCCTCTTTTCCTATGCGCGTGAAGATGAAAAATTGAGAGATGAGCTGGAGAAGGGTCTTAGTGTATTGAAGCGGCAGAACCGCATAGTTTGCTGGCACGACCGCCAGATAAGCGGAGGTGATCCCTGGGAACAGGCTATTAGCTCACATCTCGATACTGCTAACATCATTCTGCTTCTGGTGAGTAGAGCTTTCATAGCTTCTGATTATTCAAATAGAGTTGAAGTAAGATATGCTCTAGAAAGGCATGAAAAAGGTGAGGTTCGTGTCATCCCAGTTATCCTGCGCCAATGCGATTGGCATGATGAACCGTTCGCCAAACTCCAGGCTTTGCCTAGAGATGCGAGACCTGTGACTGATTGGTCGAACCTTGACAATGCGCTCTATGACGTAGTTTCTGGGATTAAGAAGGTGGTCGTGGAACTGGAGAAAGGGCAGTAACAAAACTCTTAGATGGCTAACCATCAACTTTGGAAGCCAATAGTGAGATGAAGCAAGGTGACCATACTTCCAAGCAGGAGTTAAATGAGATCACTAGAGAGAACGTAGACGGATATGACCTCAAACTAGGAGATTAGAAATGAAGAAAGATTATCACATCAACATCTTCTACAGCGAAGAAGACGAAGGATATATTGCCGATATACCCGACTTAAAGGCTTGTTCTGCCTTCGGTCACACACCCGAAGAAGCATTAAAAGAACTTCAAATTGCTAAGGCAACCTGGATCGAAGCTGCTCGTGCTGAGGGTATACCGGTACCGTCGCCCAGGTACAAACCAGTAATCTACCAAGCATCTTAATTCTTTACTAGTGTAGCATTGTAAGGGCGCAATGAATTGCGCCCTTGGATCGGCTCCCCAGGCTGGCGCAATGAATTGCGCCCCTACAGAGTGCTCCGCCTCCCAAGCTTTGCCATTACTATCCCTTTCATCATGCCAACCTCTTCTACACGTAGCAGCAACACGCCGCTAACGTAGACCCCCACAGCGATGAGTCCAGACACCAATACAGTCAGAAACTGGCCAGTCAAATGATTGAGCGAGAAGAGCCTTATATGGCCAAATAGCACCTGTAGACCCCAAGCAACGGCAACCATAGCAATGGTTGCTGCGCTGATTTTTAAGAAGGCCGATATGATCTCGCGCAGGCGTAGAGGGCCTATTGTCATGCGCAACAATACCAGTAGGATAACGGCATGGAGCGAGTTCTGCACTGTGTTGGCGACGACGAGCGCTGGCATTCCGACGGTCTGCCAGAAAGGCAGAGCGACGGCGAGATAGCTACCGTAGCAGACAAAGCCAACGATGACCGGGGTAATGGTATTTTTTCGAGCGTAAAACGCCGAGAGCAAGAGCTGATCGATCGCCACAAAGGGCAACTGGAATGCGTAAAGTGCCAGCGCAAGCGATGTGAGCTGTGCATTGTGGGCAGTGAATCTGCCGTGTTGATAGAGCAGGGATACAATCGGCAAACCTAACACCATGAGGCCGGCGGCGGCGGGAATCATCAGGAGCAGGCCAAGGCGGAAACCAAGCAGCAGCGTCTTCTTGAAGCGTTCATTGTCTATTGCCCTGGCGTGCTCTGTCAGCGTCGGCAACACAGCTACCGATAGGGCAGTGGCAACTAACCCTGCTGGAAACTGGATCAGCGTGGTAGAGAGGCGCATAGCTAGATAGTTGGCCGCGCCTGGATCGCTGCCAGCACCGGGAGTCCTCGTGGCGAGGCTTTGATCCAGAATGATAAAAAAGGCGCTGACCAGAAAACTGAGCGCAATCCACTTGTAGAGATTCAGGATGCGACGCAACGCTGGCTGCTTTAGATCGAGCACAAACATGTAACGCAGTCGCTGGTTGCGCAATCCTGGCAGCAGTAGAGCGATTTCGCCGGCCGCGCCCAGCAATACCCCAAAGGCTAACCCATATTGCCCCAGGTAATGATTGCCAACGAGCGCACCAACTATGGCTCCAATAATGATACCGATATGATACGCGGCGGTGGCAACGGCCGGCCAGCCAAATTCTTTACGCGCAAAGAGAGCGGCCTGCAGGACCGCGAATGGCCCCAGCGCGAGCAGCGAGAAAAAGATGATGCGTGCGAACTGCGTGGTGAGCAGTTTCTCCTGTGGAGTATAGCCGGGCACCTGTATATTATTGATAAACCAGGGGGCGATGAAGAGAAAGACAATAGCCGACACTAACATGATGAGAAAGACAAGATTCACGATCGTGAAGACCAGGCGGCGCAGTTGCTCTCGCTTTTCAGGCTCGGCATAGTCGTTAAATGTCGGCACTAAGGCTCCATTGATTGAACCATTGATCAGGAAATCGTTGAAGGTCTGGGCAGGGGTGATGGCGGATAGGAAAGGGCTGGCGATGCCCTGCCCAAACGAAGCCACTACCTGCTGCCGCACCATTCCCATCACACTACTGCCCAGGTTCCCGAGCATGACGAGCGTAGCTGACTTGACGATGTGCTGCCGCTCGCCAGGGAGCGTCTCTCCCGCAGCGCTTTCTCCCAAAGGTATGGCTGATAATTCCGGTGTCGTTCCAGCGGTGCCAGCATTTACGACGGGAACCGCTTCCATACCAGTTTTTGATTCTTCAATAGAGTCTTTTGCCATGAATATTATGGTCTCCCGGACGACGGCGTTACTGGAGCTAGAACATGGAAAGCACGCGCTGAACGCAATCGCCCACTATTTCGATCTTATGAAGATCGCTCGGGAAGCTTTTTAATGGCCGCGATCAATTCGGTTGTCGAATGATGTGGCAGATATGGGATTAAACGCACGCTACCACCGTATTCCTGGACGACCTTTGCCTCTGGTAAACGGCCGGTATCAGGCTGGTCACTGGTCACGTTCGCGTAATCACCGCCCTTGACATAGATCGCTGGCTGTAGCAGGCGTACAAGCGAACCAGCGGTCGGCTCAGCGAAGATTGTTATGTAATCAACACAACTGAGCGCAGCCAGGATTTCAGCCCGCTCTTTCTCCGGCACCAGCGGCCTGCCCACGCCTTTCAGGACGCGAACCCCGGCATCGTTGTTGAGTCCCAGGATCAGGAAATCGCCGTGCGTCCTGGCTTGCTGTAAATAGCGTACATGCCCCAGGTGCAGCAGGTCAAAACAGCCATTGGTGAAGACGCCACGCTCTCCTGACTGCTGCCGGTATTCTACCACTCTGGCCAGCTCTTCGCGATCAAGTATCTTCTGTTCAGTTTCGTGTAACAGGTTGCTCATACGATTGCGCTCATCAATTCTTCCGGTGTGTTACTGGCGCAGCCCAACCGGCGAACCACCAGGGCAGCCGCGACGTTGGCGATATAGGCCGCCTCCGCCATACTGGCGCCAGTGGTCAAGGCAACGGTAAAGGTAGCGGCAACGGTATCGCCCGCCCCATTCGTATCTACGATCTCGCTCGCGTGATCGAGCTGGTGGATAGGCAGGTGCAGCGGGACCTTGTCAGCTTCAAAGAGGCTCATCCCCTCAGCACCGCGCGTAACCAGCACGCCTTGCGCGTGGTTACCCTCAAGCAGCCGGTGCCCCGCTTCGTGCAGATCAGCCTGTGTTTTGATGGTCATACCCAACGAGAGTTCCGCCTCTGGCTGATTCGGGGTCAGTGCGGTCACTCCCTGGAAGCGGGAAAGCGAGCCGTGTGAATCCACCACGACAATCTTATGCAACTCACGCGCCATTGGGATACTGAGGTTGATAATATCAGGACTGATCATGCCGTTCTCATAATCCGACATGATAACCGCATCCATAGAGGGCAAGACATCGCGTATGTAGTCGAGAATCTGCCCTTTGCTTGGCTCACCAACCTCGGAGGTGTCCACGCGGTCGATACGCACGATGTGTTGCTGGACGATCTGAGAGCTTCCCGCCACAATGCGCGTCTTTGTTGAAGTGGGGCGAGAGGAATCAGTGACAAGGCCCTCCTGGTGCATGCCCAGTTCGCTGATGGCCCGGCGCAAACTTTGGCCAGGAATATCATCGCCTACGACGCCCGCCAGGAACACTTCTGCGCCTAAAGTGCAAGCATTGACGGCTACATTGGTCGCTCCTCCTGGTACAATACGTTCCTCACTCAATTCCAGGATCAAGACAGGAGCTTCACGGGCGATGCGGGTAGGTCTGCCGATCAGGTATTCATCGGCTACCATGTCACCAATGACGAGGACACGCTTGCCACTGAAATCGCTGATGAGCGAACGGAAACGCGAACTGGTGAGACCAGGTAGCGATAGGTCAAGCGTCATGATTCTTGCGTCCCCTCAAAATCACTCGCATTGCAAAGCGAGGCAAAGCCAGCATACGCCGCCAGCGCCAGGGTTCACGATAGAGCCGGTAGAGCCATTCCAGGCCCAACTTGCGCAGAAATACCGGCGCTCGCTGTTGACGTCCCGAGAGAAAATCGTAGGCGCCGCCAACCCCTATTGCCACCGCTACCGGCAGCCGCGCGAGATTGCGCCATATCCACAGATCCTGCGCGGGTGCGCCATATGCTACGCACAACACATCGGCGTGGGCCGCTCGCACCCGTTCAATGATTTCTTCTTCTTCGTTGGGTGCAGGCGAACCGGCATACGTACCCGCGATTACCAGCCCAGGGGCTAACTCTTGCAAACGCGCGCCCGCGGCTTCCGCAATCCCTGGCGCGGCGCCGAGCAGGTAGAGGCGATAGCCGGCCGCGTCACAGCGCTGTGCTAATTCTGGCAGCAGGTCGGTACCTGTCACGCGCTCAGGCACAGGTCGCCCTAAATAGCGCGTCGCCCAGACAACTCCCACGCCATCGGCAACAATGAGCGCGGCAGCATTGATCGCTGTACGAAAGTCCTTATTGCGCTGTGCGTTCATGACAAACTCTGGGTTGACAGTCACGATCTGTTGGCATACTTGCGCACGGTCACTGGCTCGCCACTGCACGATGATCTGCTCGATGCTGTCGAGAGCCTGGCGCTGTGAGAGGCGATCAACCCGAACCCCGAGTACGTAGGCTGCTTCCGGCGAATGGTGTTGTGACGTAGCTTTTATTTGTGATAACGACATTTTTTTTTACCAGCTGATAAGCTCATTTTCAACATTACTAACGATAATATCCGGGCGCGTCTCTTCTATATAACGGCGTACCTGCCCCAAAATTTCTTCTGCGTGCTGCCTACTATTACTCACGCAGCTCACGCCAAGAACGGCTATTTGCCAGAGATTCTGCTCCTCGACTTCGGCAATCGCCACTTCAAAGCGGTTACGAATCCTGGCCATAACAGATTTAATGATCTGCCGTTTATCTTTTAACGATTGACTATCCGGCAAATGTAACGTAATTTGACTTACTCCTATTATCATGGGGCGAGTATAGTCTCCTTTTCCGAGGTTGTCCAGTCCTTTAGGAGCTCGTTTTCAAGCGTGCAGAGGGGCTTTTTGTTAAGGGTCACGAAATTGGCCAGAGGTTGACTTCCTATACAGAGGAGATTATACTGGTTAAGTAACTTCTTCAGTAATACGTATGTGGAATGCTTCTTAGTGCAAAAGCTCTCATTCTCCCAGCTTCTTCGCGAGTAGAATACTTGATGCTGTATGCAGTCTTCTTAGTTTGTCCAGTCTTCCTAAGTTTGTCCAGATTTCGTACAAGGAGAAGCACATGCAAAACGCGACGATGGAGGCGCCTCGCAGGCGTCCACTTGGAGTCTCGATTATAGCGGTCCTGGTAGCGATCCAGGGCATATTCTTTCTGATCTTAGGTATCCTGGCGCTTGTAGCAGTCATCGTGGCTGCCAATAGCGCAGGGACTACAGTCAATGGATATGCCATCACTGGCGCCACTGTGAGTGCTATAGCAGGAGTCCTGGCAGGCATTTTCCTGGTAGTGGGGCTGGTCTCACTCCTGTTCGCCTGGGGATTGTGGACACTCAAGCGTTGGGCCTTCTGGGCCACGGTGATCATCGAGATTATCAGCCTGCTCAACAGTGTGTTGGCTTTCACCCAACCACATGCCAACTTCTGGTCCGCT